>ERZ780154.48-NODE-48-length-132585-cov-16.9653_pt1 | contig 132585 bp, 159 predicted proteins | sample MGYA00511568_ERZ780154 | MGnify/ENA primary metagenome ERZ780154 (study PRJEB29588, sample SAMEA2142525) | human gut metagenome | biome: human gut; feature: human-associated habitat; material: faeces | place: Denmark | collected 2008/2010 ...
GGTGCTGTAGGCAAACGAAGCGTCGGATACCGAAACCGTCTCTACGAAGTTGGCAACTTGACTAATAGGAACGTCGCAAACCAACAAAGTCTGAACACCACCAACATCTAGAGAATACTGAGCCTCAATAGTAGCACTCCGAGAACCACCCGCGACCAAAGCACGATTCTCCGCCGTAATGGTATAAGTCCAAGCACCACTCCCGCCAGAAAGCGTAACCCAAGACACCTCGGAACCCGACTTAAACCTAAACGCAGGCATTACGTTTCTATCGTCAATAACTACACCATTACGCTTAATAATAATATGGCCGCTACTAGAAGTAGCAGTATACGAACCACCCCCTGCAGCAAAAGCCGGAATAGCAACAATCGTAAGTTCGGCCTCGAACTCTGAAGCCTCCTGCGTAAGGCTAACCGTACAAGACTTAGAAACACCCGCCGCCGAAATAGTCAAATCCGCCGTCCGAACCTTAGACAACGGATTAACATCGGCAGACAACGAAACCGTCTGATTACCCGAAAACGACGAAGCCGTGGCTGTCCACTGGCCTCCCTCTTTAAAATCACCACTTACTGAAGCCATACTCTATACCCATGTTGCCTCTATAGAAACATCAACCGACGACAAAACCTGACCCGTGCTGAAAGTGCACGTCATAGCACCTGCAGGAATGTAAGGCGACGCCGGGCATACGTCAATGACAAAACACTGATTGACCATATCAACATCCGACGGATCACCATGAACAACCAACTGAAAGCAAATGAACGAATCAGGATGATCCGGATCAAAATACCAACGCCACTCCTGAGCGCCGTAGTCATTCACACCCAGAGAAGTAACATCCTGCGAAAACGAAACGTCAACAGCAGGATAGGAGACAATATCAATACACTTGCGACGGTCCATGACACTGAGAGAAACACCCGCCGAAGACAAAGTAATGCTATCCGCCGGAACCGGAGCAAACGACGGACGCGACGGCAAAGCATAGCAGACAGTATAGTAACCACAATAAGTCTCACGAACACCGTAAGCGTACGGATTCATGAGATCATTCGGATCGGCATACTGAAACTTGGAAATCGGATTCGCCATAATCTCAAACATTAAAAACGAATGTCACGAAGCTCCTGCGTCTTAATGACCGAAGCCGTATCAAATGAACTACCTACATACCGGATACCGAAGGTCAGGACCCCCGGCTCCAAAAAGTGAAGAAACTCCGGCGTCAAGATCAAATACCAATTCTCACGACGCCGAACAATAGAAGCACCCGACTCCGAAATGTGACGCTCCGACTCCGGAACGAACCCCGCGCTATAGTCCACAACCCAAAGGCGGTTGCTGAGCTGAGACGTGTAAACACAAACCTCAATATCGTAATCCTTAACATAGACCGCGTCGTCACACTTCATGAGCGTAAACGACAAGTCTATCTCCTCCTGACGATAGAAAAAACCAACGCTGCTATGAAAAACATCGAACATCCTACTTCCCCTTCATCTCTTCATTAAGAGCATCCTTGACGCCCGCCATGTCTTTGCTCTTACCACGAATGACCGCCAAAATACGAAGGTAAACATCCGAATCCGAAATGACCGCAAGGTTCTCAAAGATACTCAGAATCTCACAACCGTAAATGTAACCCGCCGTGAACAAATAAAAATTAAACTCCAAAGTCAACGCCTGCTCCGCCATGAACGTCAGCAAAATGGCCGTAATGTAACATAACCACTTAACAACAGAGTGTATGAGACGACGACTCGTAATATCAATATTCGCCTTACGAGATGCGAAAATACCCGTAACCCAGTCCGCAACAACCAAAATAGACAGGATCGTAAGAACATGCCATGTAGGAGCAAAGTACGCCACGCAGAAACCCCACGCGCTACAAAAAACCGACTTCAAAAATCCCCACATACGCCTCTAAAACATTTATGGGATATATAATTGCGATTGCCCCTAGAACCCAAACAAAAAGCCCCGGCTAACACCGGAGCTTGAAACTAAAAGATGGAAATGCCCTACGTCTCCTAGAACTTCTTCCCGCCATGCATAGGGGAGCGCAAATTGTTATAGAGCATTTTAGCCCGCAGGTGCCACTGGAAGTCCCAACCCATACTGAACATCCACTTCTCCAAGAAACGCAGCAGAAAGCCCGCGTGGTATTCCACAGGACCCTTAAATGCAAACAAAATAGCATAGAACTCGCATGCAATCTCCGTAGGATGCGCATTGCGGAACATATACTCCGACGAAACCGAATTAAAGAATGGATTACATCTCTCAATACTAGACTGCGCGAGAAAATGATTAATACCATCCTCGGCACAATCGAATAGCACACCCCAATTATTGTGACCAATAGCATCCAGAAGATAAATAGCAACATCTGTAATCTCCTCCTGAGGATAGCCCTTCACAATCTTAGCGTAAGCATCCTTATACCACTGATCCGCAGCATCATCCGAAAGCTCATCCGCAGGCTCGCCATGACGAAGGAAAAGACCACTCTCCTCCATGAGGGCAATGAGGGTGTCTCTAGGAACATCAACACCAGCCTTAACACGATCCGAACTCTTACGAAAGACCTCCAGAACCTCCGCCATCTCGCAAGTCATCATAGCCGTATTGCGAGTGATAGGCCAGTCCTCCGCCCAGAAGCCGTTACGCTTACTAGTAGCATAACAACTAGCAGCGTAATCATGAACCTGCGCAGGCGACAAAGCTACAGACTCAAAAGCAACATTCGAAATATCCGTAGCCGGACTAATGCTGATTAAATCAGCGTATGAAACGCAAATAGAATTACTCATTATTAAGAAAAAAGTTAAGTTAACTCCTCAGTATAGCCTTCAGACACCCACCCATTACGGGTGCAACGAACCCACCAATAACGATCCGAAAGTAAATGCTTGAACCAGATGAATCGCACAAAGCTCTTGCCATGTGGAACCGACTCCGACCGAACATGAGCATAAACACCTGAACCGCACGCAGCAGAGATGAGCTTAGACTCAGAAAAGCCCCGGACCCGACGATGTAGAACAACACCTGAACGCATGCCTCGTAAACGTACTAAGCATCACAAAAAGTGTGTCTCAACCAACGTTAAGTCAACGGCAGCGTTAGCATCCGCACAGGACGATAGTAACATAGAAATTCCACCAGAAACTACATAAACACCTCCAACACGACACTCTACGTTATACACATTGTTAACCCTATCAAAAATCACATCGCCATCGAAAATAGGATGCAAGCCCTCACGCGTCCGGAATCCTGTAAAGACCCCCACGGTCTCAGGAACAACCTTAATAATTGCAAAAAAAAAACGTGGCTGCCAGAACAGCAGCCACAGAACCAAAATGATACACGATTTAACTACAAAGAAGAAGTATCGCCCATATCATAGATAAACACTAAAACAGCACCGCCATAATCCAAAAAAGACCCTGAAGCACCTGCTATAGTTGAAACAGTAAACTGAATAGGGGAAGCAGTCCTATCATAATCAACACAGGCATATACAGGATACATAAAAGAACCGCTCTTCGAACGAGAGGACTGAGCTAGAACCGCTAAACTCTGACCTGTAGGACAATCTGTACCGGAAAGCGAAAACGTAATAGAAAACTTACTCTCCGAAACGACATTATACTGCAACCCCGAACGAAGTTTATTTACAATAATAGTGGAAAGACGATCCCCATTACCATTATACTCATAACGTAATATGCCTACCAATGACGAAGCTACAGAGAAGTCAGCGCCTCGGAAATTCGCACCGCCTATTCTAGGCGGACGACCCGAAGCCGAATTGGAAGTATAAGAGTACTCAAAATCACTAGCATTCGTAATATACATCCGAGCTGACATCTGACCTGAAACCGGATAATCCAAGTTACCTACAGCAAGATTGAACTTCATAGAAGCCCCCGGTTGCAACTGAACCTTATCAATGAAATGAACTATCGACGAATTACTCGAAGACACATTCGAAGACGAGGAACACGGCAAGAAAATACCATTAATTATCTGAACATTAGTACCCGAACCAGAACCAAAATAAGAGTAAGACAGACGAACCGTCGCTGTGGAATCATTACGAATAGAACCAGAATAAGTCTCCTTAGCCGATAGCCCTAGACCATAAAAATTAAAAGTACCATTAATGTAACCTAACAACGGAGACGACGGATAACCTTCAATGACAGAATGCAAGGCAGTAATCGAAAACTCAGCACCATCACTAATATCATACGAAGTGAAGTCCTGCATTATTGAATTCTTAATGAGAAGGTTATTAAGTATAACACTACCATCCGAAGCAAACTTGATCTTACCTGCAGCAAGGTGCCCCTCACCCGTAGCGAAGTTAAACATGATGTTAGGAGTAAATGCCGGACCCGTAGCAATAGGTGCATTACCGCACTGCGGATACTGCCACGGAGTAACATTACTAGTCTCGTCATCAACTACTCCCACTTTACTGTAACCCGTGGCGAACCACAAGTAACCACTGCCGGAAAGCGAACTGAAATCCGAAGTCCACCCTGCAGGATTGGCAGAGTACTTATCCAGCGGCGGAGCTGACAAATAAGAATCACCGTAAGCCCAAATAGTCGTATAACCCACTTGAGAAGTAGAGTAAACCTGAACGTCACCCCACTCGGAAATCTGACCCGTATCGCCGTCGATAATACCGCTACAAACATACCAACCGTTAGTGGAAGTCGGATAGCGCTGCCAACTAGAACCCGACCCCGACGGGAAAGAACTAGGATCGGTACTCGTAGGCTTAGACGGAGTGAATAAACCACCATAGCAGTAAACCCGGAAGACCTCATCCGGATTGCCCGCATTGAACTTCTCGTAATTAGTGGTAGACGCGCCTTTTGCATTAATGCCCTGCATGCTAAACATGTAGTCGCCGTTAAAAACAGCAGACCCAATCAAAGCATTAGCAATGATACCAAGCTTCGTAATGATAGCATCAAACGCCTCAATAAGAACCCAGTCCTCACTCGTAGACGGAGTGTTAGATCCCGCAGGCTGAATAGAACCGTGCCAGTTACCTATAGTGTTTAAAACATAGTAAGCAGCCGGACTAGACGAGGTGTCGTACACATAAGGCGCTATCTTATCCGTGCAGGTATAAACAACATCCGGAGAATACAAACCCGCAGGATAAACAATCTGACCCGCACGGCCCGGCGTGCCAATACCATCAACACCATTAACTCCCGAAAGACGTGCAGGAGTGGACCAACCATCCATAACCGTACCATCCGACTCGCCCGGAACGTAATCCGTCAACCGAGCCTGAACAAACCAAATGTAAATGTTCGTCTCATCACCCGAAGACGGCGTAGGCGGCGTGAGAGACCAGCCCTCCGGATTGCGAACATTACCAACCGGAGCGGCAGCAAGGGAAGCAGTAGCTGACCCTAAACTATAACGAATCTCAATACTAACCCCCGGAACCCCTGACGGACCCATAGCGCCCGGATTACCCGTCTCACCAATAGGACCCTGCTGACCCTGAGGACCCGGAACAGTGATGCAGCAAGGAGTACTCCACGGCTGGTACATAGAAGTACCCGTAGACTCAATGATACCCGAAGACATCCAGAGGTACTCATCATCCCCAAGCGGCATCAACGAAGACTGATCCGTAGTCCAACCCGGAGGATTCTCAGCACTCGTATCCAAAGCAGGAGCCTCCGACCAGCTATTCGTCTTCTTGAAGATAAGACGTGACTCTCGGCCATTCTGAGCAATACCGTCCTTACCATTCAAAGGCAAAACAGAACCCCACTCATCAACCTTACCCGTGGACCCCAGAACAACACCAAGACACTGCCACCAAGTGCCATCCGACGAATCCGGAATCGTCATCCACGGAGTAGTCGAAGGACTGTAATCATCCGGATCAAGAGACACAGGAGCACTCGGCTGCGAGGAACTCTTAGCATAAACCGTGAAAGTATAATTAGGCGGCGTAGGAGAGGTGCCCGGCTCACCCTTCGTACCCGTCATACAGAACGGACCCTGCCACTCGCCGACAAGCGACCCGGAACCCGTAAACTCTGCAGTAATCATCCAGACGGCCTCACCAAGCTCAGGAGTATCTACAGAAACAGCCCACAAAGAACCCGGATTGGCATTCGTGCGGTTAACACTAGGCGTGTCATCCGGACTACTCGTAATCTGATAACGAGAAGTAATCGTATGACCATCCGTACCATCAGTACCGTTAGTACCATTAGTGCCATCCTGACCCGTCAAACGAACAGGAGTAGACCAGTTACCTTTCAACTGACCCTCGTGGAACTTGCCGATAATCATCCACAGATACCAGCCCTTATTCGTGGTAGGAACAATATCACCCCAAGCCTCACCCGGATCGGTACTCGTTGAATTCACAGCAGGAGCATTATTCGGGTCCTGATTAACGGCATATTTGAAGTTATAATAATCCGAAGCAACACCATCCTCACCCGTAGCCTGAATAGGCGTAGACCAGCCCTTAACAAGACCATCAGCCCCATTAACCAAACCAACCGTCATCCACCACTTACCCGTAGAATCCGGGGCCTCCAACCAACCCGACGGATTCTGAGACTGAGACGTAGGAGCCGACGGCGCCGTGTCGCTCTTCTTAAAACGATTGATCTGATAATCAGGAACACCACCCGTAAGGCAGAAAGGCGTAGACCAATTAGTCATCAAGGCATCCGTCTCCGACGAAATCTTAGCATTGATAGTCCACACCGCCTTCTGGTCACCAGCGTCAAACTGACTACCGACAACCCACCCCTCCGGATCACGAAGCGCAGGATTGGCTAACGCCGGAGCCTCCGTATAGCTATTATTAGCAGCGTAGCGTGTCTCAATGAAAGGACCCACCGGACCCATAGACCCCGGAGTACCATCCTCCGCGGTAATAGGCTGAGGAAGACCCCAGCCTCCATACGTCGTATTCGTGGAACCCGAAACCTTAGAACTCGAAACCCACCACTTACCGTCACTATCCGGAAGCACGGACCAACCCTCCGGAAGCGGACTCGAACTCTGGGGAGTAGCAGGCTGATCATCGCTCTTCTTGAACGCGAAGGAAGTGTAGTCACCCGGAGCACCCGGCTCACCACTACCGCCGCCGCTACCGCCCGAACCTCCAGACCCGCCGACGTAGGCCATAAGCTGACGCAGCGTCATGCGAACAGCATAAGGAGATCCCGTAGAGTCATGAGCGTAACCTACAACAAAAGACGTGTCCAGATTGACATTCTGACCCGTAGACGATATGAGAATAGGAAGATCATTCAACGGCGTAACCGTCTGCGTAGGAACATCCCCAGAAGCCTTCGGCGTAGGCGACGTCTCCAAAGCAAGACGAGCCGTCTTGAGCGATTTCTTTGCCATAGTAACCCTGATAAATATTTATAGGATATATAATTACACAAAACCGCCGAGGTCACTCTAGCCTCGGCGGAAACTCCAAACGAATTGAAGAAGGGACGCAGGTCGCATGAAGGAACGTGAAGGTGCTATACAAAATGGAAAAACAGGACCTGCGTCATATGTACTCGCATCTCACGACGAAAAGTACATAACCATATGATGACATGGAGTCACACTAAACACTTACAAAATGTGACCCAACGACATATACGTAAAAACCTCCGCAGCAAGAACACACAAAGCTACGGAGGCATGAAAAAATTCTACAAAACAATCTGCAAAATGGAGACTCATGCTATCTCAGCAGAAGAACCCCACACGAAATGATGGAAAACTAACCAGACCAACTGCGGAAAACCGCAGAAAGCCTTGCTTACATATACGTACAAGAAAGGGGACTCGCGTCATCACTGCGTAAGCCCCCAAGAAGAAAAGAAAAAAAAACCTCCGTCAACAACAGACCATCTCAATTGGCCATTGGGATATATAACTACCACTAACCCCGCGGCAAGGACCGCAAATACGTAGCCGTATAGACGCAGTCCGAAGCGGCCTTGTCGTGACGAAGACGAATCAAAGTAGGATCAATCAAATGGAAGTTGTTATCCAAAGCACGGGCCTGAACCTCAACGACCTTATCCATAAAGTCAGGATTCAATCGTGGAACACCACTATCCAGAATCGTAGCCTGCAGTGAAAGATCACCACTAATAGGCAGGAAGCCCAGAACCTGACGATGCTGATAACCATCCTCATTCTCACAGATGATGCTAAGCTCAAGGCGGAGAATAGAAGACGCGGCGCCCGAACCGCCCGTAATGAAAGCGTCGAACGTATCGTCCATAATCCGCTTAGCAGGGCCGCCGACACGGTTCTTAATCTTAACCATGACATTAGAATCACGGGACCCTGTAATGTCGTAGAAGGCATCTCCGTTATGAAGCACAACACCCTCGCCGCCTCGGTTAAGAATAGAGTCCAAGAACGAGACCTTCTCGAACTTGCCACCAAAGCAGCGGTTAACCTCGAAGGCATTTAAGCCCGCGGAACGAAGATGAGAAACGACCTGCGTATACACATCCCACCCCGCACGCAAGGGCTGCTTGAGGTAGTTGACCTTCTCGTAGAAAATAGGACAAATAACCATAAGCGAGAACATATGACGCTGGTACTTAGCGTAAAACTGAGACTGGATACCCAAAGCCTGATTCTCCGGAAGACTAAGAACGTACTCCACAACACCCGTAGAAGTAGAAGCCAAATTCTCAGCACCCTCGAACAAAGTCTTGAAGTCATCCATAGAGTGAGGATAGCAAATCTCAACATCCACCGCCGTAACCCCCTGACCAAAGTTGTGCTGCTGCCAAAGCTTAGGACCCCAATCTATAAGACCACAGTCGTCCGACAAGAACCGAGAGTAAAGACTGAACCGTGAACCACGCCCCGGTGCCGCGTAACTCAAGAGCAAAGCCCGGACACCTCGTATCTTCTCCGTAGCAAGCCACGACGAAGACTCCAGAATCTCCGTCTGGCGATCATCCGGAAGGCTACTCAAGGTACCACAAAGGCACATGTCCATACCAAGCCGGAACTTATCCGACGGATGGAGCATAGAGCACAAGTCCTGCAGTGAGCCTACCTGAGAGCAAGTACCCTTCGTAATAGGATGACCCAGAGAATGCATCGCAGACTCCAAAGCCGTAAGCCACTTCAAAGCCCGAACGTAATCCCGGATCACAACCGAACCGCCTCGACCCGTAGGCGTCAAAAGACTACTGAGCAGCCGAGGCTGGTAGAACTCCTGCTTTACGGACCACAAACTTACATAATCTGCTTTTACCATATGAAAAGATTTTGCAATTATTTTTCTATATCACTTGACATATGTAAAGAAAATCGACTTTTCTTTACATATGCGCGCATATCCTACTTGACTTCCTCGACCCGACACCCCAGAAGCTGACGCATAGGAGCACCTCTACGAGAATTAGACGAAATTAATTTATACCACAGCTCCCACTCACCTGTAGACCTGTGAAGCACTAAATGAGTAGCATTAATGGAAATAACATCGCCATTAGATGACTTAATTGCGCAACCCCCAGAATGCGGATTTACGAAGTAATAAACGTCGCTATGAGGATCATCCGACGCAACCTGCGTGCGTGTAATCGATAAGTGAGCCGGGAACGGCAAGAGAGACGTATGGTAACAATCCAAAATCATCGCTCTCGACCATTAAGGGAAAGAATAGCAACTGCTGAGAACAGCATGGAAAGACCTCCTAAGACAATAGCTGCGCACGCTCCAAAGAGCACAACAAGACCCACAACCGTTAAGAACTCAACAGAGCTAAGTTCTGTGCAATACGATATAAGGGCTGCCGTCAACCCCAAGCCGCCGAGAAACAACGTAAAACCCAGCACCACGGCCAGAAACAAACAGATTTTCTGCATCATCGTTACTTATTCTTTTTAGACCGACGCTCATGCTGGCGCATAGCGGCCTCGCTCGTGGCATCCATAGCCTCCTTAACCGCAGCCTCGATATTGCCCGCCTCGCGGGTATCGTCAAACGAAACCTCGAACCGCGGCCACCGACCCGTATCCAAGTACTTGTACTTAGACCACTTAGGAGCCGAAGGAGAGGAAGCATCCGGGAAACCTACGACATCTCGAACCGTAGAATCCAAGATCACATGGACCTTATACTTCTTGGCCAGAGAAGTAATCTTATTGAGAATCTGAGAAACACCATGCAACTCAGCATCCGTCAAGACCGCAACCGGAGTAAGCCAAATCCGAACAAAGTCAATAAAAGGAACAATGCTCTTGAATACCTCCGCCGACCGAGCTACATCGTAATCCAAAGCATACGGATCATCAGAATTCTCTGAAACGCATGGAGTAAACAACGCCCAAGTCTTGAACCTGTACTTATGAAGCGAAGCAAGACCCTCCGACGCGACCTCAAGAGAGGACACCTTGCCCGAATAAAAAGGACGACCTATATCAGCACCAAAGGCCACTAAGCCCTTGTTAATGCCAAGCATGGCAGCGTAACCCGGATAATCCTTAGCCCACTCCCAATAAGTCGTGCAGAAGTTTACCGGAACACCCATAGCCTGACACGACGATAAAGCCTGACCCGATAACGAATTAACCGCCGGATGCATCGGATCAGCCCCACGAAAAAAGAACAATCCACCATCCTCCTTGATGGCATTCGCATTCGCCGTCATCTCCTTATTGAAAACCCGAAGCGCATCCGACTCATCCTTGAAACACGACAACAACGAAGGCTCCAGCTCCGACGCAGTCCCGCTACTTCGGTAATTGTAAAATCTGCAAACCCACGAAGCACCTACAGTCAAATCTTCACTATCAATCTGCTGAATAGCATCCCCAATAAAACCCATATAATCAAAAACTAAGCATTATCAATATAACGCGGTATTGACTCCCACGATGAAACAAAGCCTGCGCATCTACTATCAGCACAGCAAGAAGCATACATGAACTCCGGGACGAAGTAGCGACCACGAAAGGCATCCGAGTACCAGCGATCACCTCGGCGGGTCATAAGCGAATAGCTCCTACGACCTACAACGTTATCGCGCACAACACTATACGTAGCCACCACCAATGCTCCTTCTGCCGGAAGCGACGCACGCGGTGTATTCATATTCCGAGGGTTGATACACCAGTCCTCCGAGTCAAGAAGATCAAGTGAATACCCTACAGAAGTACTGAAAAGCATCTCGAACATAGACCGAAACCAAGCCATAACTACTCCTCCTCATCTGGTAATGGATGACCCGGACACTCACCCGTGATATAATCGAAATCCGGACACTCCGACGACGGACACAAAGGAACGTAATTCCAGCCATTCAGCATACACTGACGAATATACTCGCGGGCCTCCGAATCCGACAAAGGACGGCCCGTATCATCCGTAAAAAGACCCGTCATGCGGCGCCGCCGAAAGTGCTCCAAGCACCCCGCAAGGTGCATAGCCATATGATGTCTCATTCTCATACGCCATAGGGATCAACTCCAAAGACAATGTAAACGAAGAAGGTATACATAACCCACCAGAAGATAACATACTTCCAACGAAGAATAAGACAGGTGAAGAACATCATAAGACTAGAAGTCGAAACCTGCTTAATGAAACTTACGTAGAAGCTCTTATTCAGGAAGACGAAAACCAAGTAGACAACAGCCCCGCCAATAGCACCCCAGATAGCATAAGGCATAGAAAGAAACGGCTCCTTGAAGTAAGTACCGGGACGAGTTACGCAGAAAACCGTGAAAATGGAAGCATACAAGAACACAAGAAAACTTGCAAGCTCAATAGCAAAACCTACTGCGTATAAAATAAGCTTGGTTAATGTTTCGAAAACGCGCATAGCTCAAATCCATATTAAATTATCTGTAGAACTATTTCTATACTACAAAGATAGAAAAGTTAATTTAATAATCCAAATCTAAGGGGGACAAATTCCAACATCGCGCAAAATAAATACGACAACTGCGCCCATGACAATAATGAACCATACGACTATGATAAAGCCGACAAGAAAAGACCCTACGTGTCGCAACAAGGCACGCAGTAGTGGAACCCAACGAATCACAACTCCCGAAAGTGTTAAGTTAGCTTAAGAGAAGGAGAAGACCATACACCAGCACAAAGCATACAACAATCTCCAGAAACAACTGGCCGCCGTAGGCGAACCACTTGCGATAATCATCCTGCTTTTTCATAAGCACAAAATATAAAATCAGCAACTTGATGAGAAGTAACGACCAAGCCTGTTAGAAACTACGAAAGCCTGAAACTCCGGAGAATCCTCCGTGCTATCCGGAACCTCGAACGTAAAGTCAAAAAACGCCCGAATGCCGGCCTCTAAAGACGAACGCATCTTAATATACGAAACAAGCATCCGACGCGCCGTAGCGGCATCCTGCTCCCGGATAACGGCCATTTGTTCGTGACACCGAGTAGCAGCGCGCGGATCATGCCATATCTCCGCCGAGGAATCATCAAGGAAACCGTCCTGCGAGCACAGCAGCCCGAACTTAACAAGCGTGCTATCACCACACGCCTCCAGAGACTCATCAACGGATACTTTGCGGCCCGCAGCGTCGTAGCCCTTAACACCCCCACGGATGCCGTCAAGAAGACGATTCTTAACGCAACCCCGGACGTAAGTCTCAAAGCTTACATGAGTGCTATTGGCATAGCGATCAATAAGCGTCTGGTAAGGAATGCCCTCCTGAAGTGCCTTCATATAGTCACCGTCGAAGTAGTACTTCTTACCCTTATATCGACACTTAGGCGTCATATAACCGTAGTAGAACATATGGACCAAGTCCATCCAATCACCATCGAACGTAGGCCAGAAACGGTGCAAGTCCATGCGAACACTCTCGCGGACAAGATCGAAAAGGCGCGCACGAAGGTCCTCTAGCGTAATGTCGTAACTGCCGACACCGCGACGACCTAAACAATGAACCCAGATGTCTGTTGATGATAATCCCGAGCCGATAAGCTCAACCTCCGTAGAACCACGAAGAAACGTGCGAACAAAATTAGTATCCATTTTAAGTGTGTTTTTCCTTCTGCTGGCGCTCAAGCACCAACGTCACAAAACTACAAAATCATATTCAAACTCGCAAGTAAAATGTCAATAAATTAAAAAAAAAACGCCCGGCAAAGCCGGACGCCCTCTTCTTATTAATTTAAAATCATGCCGGAAAAACACACTGAATAAACGTACTGCAACTACGACACCTTGCCGGAACCCTTAATCGGGATGACAATAGAATCTGGAGACGGCGCAGGAGAAAGAGACCCAACAGTAGACTCCAGATGAGACATAAGCTGTGCTATATCCGAAAAACCGAAGTCGGTAATGCTACCCGAGCAACCCCAAGCACCCGACTGGACCTCCATGCAGGAAGACGTAGGAAACCCTAGCACAGCATTAATATCACCCTCCTCCATGACCAAAACACGGCGCGTAAGGAACCCGAAGGAACTAAGACTCCAATAAAGCTCCGAAAGAAAAGAGCAGAGCATGACCTTCAGCAAAGCACTGAACATAGGAACACGGGAAGCGGCAAAGCCAGAAGCATCCTGTGTGACTGCAACAACACCCGTCTCGACAACGCTCATGAAAGCCATGATGAAACTACTAAGCAGACTAGCAACACGACGAAGTACACGCTCACCGTCCCACGGCAACGTCATCTCATAAGCATAGGGATTATTAGGAACCGACTTGAAAACAGCACCATTTAAAGTACTACACAGAACGGAAAGAATCTCACGCTCCCAAGCATGATCGACAACGCCTATGGAAGTATGAACCTCCGAGTCGAAAAGACCGCGAAGCAGCTCGTGATGGAACCACATAGCAACGTAGCGAGCAAAGCGATCATAATCGCAGGACAAATCACTAGAGACGATAGAATCCCTCAACTCCGTCCAAGTAGTATTATCAAAGAACTCTACCTTACGTGGAGCAGAAGCAGACGAGCCGAAAAGGTTCATAGCCAGTAACTTAGCAGCCAACCCCTCCTGAAAAGCCGCCGGGCTATCAGACGAATCCTGAAGGCTATCAAAAACGCAGCAGAAATCCTTAGTAACATACATAAGAAGCCAGACCGTGTCACCATCCGGAAGCGAAACAGAATAACCGACAGAGTGGGCAGCAGGAAAGAAAAGCTTGCCATCGCTGACCGTACACTCATGCGGCGCCGAATCCAAGAACCCCGAAGACTTTCCCCACTCAAAGACTGACTTGAACTTCGTATCACTGAAATCAACCTGATCCGGCTCCAATGTAGCGAAGATAGCTGTAGGACCATTTAAAGGATCAACCACCAGACCGTCATGGCCTAAACCCGTTGACTTAAGCATGTGATTATATACAATTAATAACTTGCACATATTGACGCTTCGTCGAAGCCGCAACCGACCTCTCCACATCCGTTAAACCCACCCACCGTGGGCGATAATGTCGCTAAACCCATACGCTTAATGTTGAGCGCAGCGTTAACATCTCTGTCGTGATGCGTACCACAACCCGGACAAGTCCACGAACGGTCTGAAAGCGTTAACGTAGAATTGTGGAAGCCGCAATGGCTGCAAGTCTTTGTACTCGGCGCCCACCTATCTATGAAGATAAGGTTGTGACCGAGCCATTGAGACTTATACTCCAACACACGACGTAGCACGCCCCAACAAATGTTCTGAATGGATTTAGCTAACTTATGGTTTTTAACCATGCCGACAATATTTAAGTCTTCCATTACTAGCGTTTGGCTTTCACGCAGTAATGTATTGGCAACATGATAAATATAGTTTTTAATTAAATTACGTTTCTTAACATAAAGCTTATTAATCTTCAACCGAATACGTGCACGGCGCTTCGAACCTTTCGTCTTTCTCGACTCGTGCTTCTGTAAGCGAGCAATGCGACGGTCGATAGTAGCGTAGAAGCGCGGGTTAGGTATCTTGCGTCCATCCGACGTGACGATAAAGTCTTTGAGTCCTAAGTCGATGCCGACCGTAGTACTCGCTTCTACGGGTTGTGGCTTAGGCGCTTCTACACCTGTCTCCACCAAACACGAAGCATAATACTTACCGTCACTATCTTGACTGACCGTAATGCTACGCAAAACCCCAACAAACTCACGGTCTTTCTTGTACTTGACTAACCCAAGCTTAGAAAGCTTTAAGCAACTAGTATCTTGCAACACAGCGCAATGCGAAGACGGAAAACGGCAAGACTTACGGCTACGATGCTTAGACTTAAACTTAGGATAACCATTACCAGACTTGAAGAAACCGTGAAAAGCGTCATCCAAAGCTCCAACCGCTTGCGGCAAGCACACAGCAGGAACGTCGCGTAACCACGGAAAATCATTCTTGAGTTGTGGTATCTGCTTAATGAGATCAAACTTAAAAAGCTTCGTCTTATCGGTTTCGTAAGCCGTCTTTTTAATATCGAGCATTCTGTTATAGACGAAACGGCAGCACCCAAACGTCGACTGAAGCAAGGCTTGTTGAACCTTGTTCGGATAAATGCGATATTTGAATGTCTTCCGCATGCGCAAATAAAAGTCTACAAAAACATATCAAACAAAACAGGCGTCAACGAATTGGACCACTTACCCTGACCCGCCTGCAGACAAGGCTTCAGAGCAGCATAGAACATCGTACCCAGCTCAAGGCAATAGTCGTTCTTAAACTTACGGTACTGATGAATATCATCATAGTAGAACTTACTAAGACGACGCAGGATCTGCTCGTAAGCCATACGAAGGAATCGATGGATATAGTAAACCTCCTCCGGGAAGCTACCATCAGCGAAAGCAAGCTCATCCTTGCCATACATCAAAGGAGCTAGCATCTGCAGAAAACTAACCTCCGCAGGGAAGCTATACTTCTCCGTGAAGACCGGACGCCGCTGCGTAGGAAGCAAGCCGAAGACATTAACCATAGAAGCGCACTCCAAATATTGAGCAACAACCGGAACCGCAGCCTCAGCAAAGCCCTTACGAAGACCAACATCCTTCGCAGTAGACTCTGCAGCGCTCAAAGCCCGCTGAAGCGCACCAGCGTAGTGTTTCTCTAAATAAGCGAAGCGGGATTTATAATCACCCCCACAAAGCCAAGAACGAAGCGTATTAAGCCACGCTGTAACCACAGGATCACTCTGGCGAACCTCGATCAAGAAACGACCACGGTTGGCAGCAACAAGAACTCGCCAGAAAGACCCATCCGGAGTAGCATCGAAGCGACGCGCCCACATCGAATTGTTACCCGCGAAGGCAAAGTCGTCCATATGAAGACCCGAAATGGGAGAACCTTCCTCGGAACCATTACCATTCTCGCCCGCCCACATGATAACGTCAACCATGCTACGAACAACCTCCTCACGCGGCGTGTCAATATCCCAGCGCCTATAAATGTCACAGTTAAAATCTTCCATGTATAATCACCATTAACTATCTATCATCCTCATTAGAACTTGAACTTAAAGCCTTGCCGCGACGACCACGATGATAACCTCGGTGCAAAGACTGCTCCTGATAAGCCGCACAACGGAGGGCCGTCTCTGCAATGTACAAGCTAAGCTCCTCCGCGGTCATGAAAAACGTATATCTATCTGAACGGCAATAATCCGACCCCGACGGCTCAACAACACGTGGCGGATTAACTAACGCACTACCCATACAGCACAGCTAAAAGTTGAAGCCAACATTCAATGTCCAACCATAATTATCACCTATACGTATGCCACTAACTCCGACCTTATACTTCTCACGAAAGTCACCACCTAACATAAGCTGCTGCGTGCCAAATCGGAAGTCTGTACCAACCATAGCCCACGGCTGAAAGAAACGAGTCGTACGGACCTCACGAACGTTCTCAACATAACGGTACATGGGAACAATCATAGACGAAGCATCCACAAGCTGATTCCGTGTAACCTTACAGGAAACCTTGAAAGTACCACAAGAATCCGAACTGAAATCCAAAAGGTAATCCCGTGTAGCAAAATAGTCCTCCACAACAGAAGCAGAATCTATAGGAGACGTAGGAGCCGGAAAATAAACCGTATCGACCTTGCCCGGATGCCAACGGTCAACATACACCGGAACCGGAAATCTAATGCTATCCCTAATAGTATCCCCCGGAACCAACTTCTCAACAACACGCTCCGTGACCGAGACAGACTTGTAACCCAAGTAGTATCCACCGCCGAAGATCAAACCCAAAAGAAGCAGAATAGCTACAACCTGCCAGAAAGTCTTACTCACCATTGCCCGAATTTAAACCTGAACTATTAATAGCAGCAAGCTGTGTCTCCAAGTCCAGAACCTTGCGGCGAAGGGAAACAGCGCGAAGCGCAGCAAGCCGACAGAACTCCAACCGCTGCTCCAAGAACAAAGGACGAACATTCGAAGACGAAACCCGCCCAATAGGAGCATCCTTAATAGCACCCTTCTCCCAATGACCAACGCCACGCATAGGCGCAGCACAAAAAGTCAAGGCATCCGAGTCGTCCTCGTATGTAATAAACCCAGAAATGACCGGAATGTCATCCAAAGATGCCATGTAGGTATAACACCGAGAATAGATAGAAGCCGGAATCACATAGTAGAAATATTTGATGAACTCCGATGACTGACCACGATGCTTCTTGAAGTCAGCAACAAAGTCTGCATACGACCTCTTGATCTCAAGCTCCGTAAGGTAACCCGCCGAAGACATGACAAGCATATCGCACTCATGACACAGTGGAAAGACATTACTGACCCCAATAATGTTGAAGCCAATAATATGCTTCCGGAAGTTAAAAGACGGATGATTGCATAGCAACCACTCTATACGATGGACAGACGAAGTAGTATCAAGCATGAGATCCTCAAAGTTAAAAACGGCAGGAAGCACGCCGCAACGCTCCCCGCCGTCGCCCAAAAATATGAAACAGCGCCTCGTTGTTACCAAAGGCACACTACCTAAACGTATACTAGTCAGTGAACGCAATGATACAGTAGTCATCACTATCGTAGCCCATAGAAGACCGAACGTCGCCATGAACCCACGAAACTCCCGCCTCAAGGCGAAGCTGGCACGGAAGCGAACTCTTGTTCTCCTTGAGGAGAGCACGAACATCCTCCGCATCCATATCCTTAACCGTCATGTCAACCGCCTTGCCGAGAATGTGGGCAGAAACATAAGAGTACGTCTTAGATGCAACAAGATCGCACTTGTTACAACGAAGACCACGCTGCGAATAACTACCCCCAGAATGATAGTTATTTACCGTGATAGGCTTATCCGTAAGCAGACGGACCCACAGCAGAAAACGAAGCAAATCGGTATCCAAGAACTGCCACGCATTCTCACCAAACCGATTATAAACATGAGAACATACAAGCTCCTGAATCTTAAAGAAGGACTTCAACTCACGCAGCACAGACTGACGCGACGAAGACCGAATAGCATCCAACTCCATACCCTAGATATAAATATGAAACAACTTAGCAAGAACCCAACGCGGCGAAAACCACTTGCGATGGGAAACATACCAACGCGAAAACTTAGACTGTGAATTCAAATGCGTCTTATAATAGCCTTTCAAAAAGTCGTAGTAAACATAAGCCATGTACGCACGACGAAGACGACGATACATAGAATGAGCAATAGACCGAGGATAACGACGGCTCTGCGTCACATTAGGCGTCTTACTATCGTAAGGCGTCCAGCGGACCTCCGACAACGACTTGGATAAGTCCACAACCTCAACATAAAGCTCAAGCTCGGCCTCAATAGCGCTATACCAGTAGGTGTTCATAGAAAGAAAAGTTAAACACGTGTCATAAAACAAGCATCCTCCGGAGTGCCGTAGGTACCATAAGCGGCATTAAAGCTAAAGCTCTTGAAAACAGCAGCGTTAGCCCCGCTAATCTCAAGACGGAAAACACCGCTCTGACCCCAGTTGTAAACAACACCTTCATCCCAACCAAAAGAAAGACTATTAGCCATCTTAGAGTAACTGCCGCACGGAATGGAAAAGTAAAAGTAAGACGAATCTGGACCCGAAGCCGATGTCGCCACCCCGCAGTCCGAATTTAAAGAAGGACCCGACGGCACAGTCCAGTCTAAATACAACTGACCTACAGGAAGCGAACTCGACGAAGTCCACTCCGACTTATTAACCTTGAAGTACAAAGTCCCCGAATCCGCAAAGCCGCGACCCACATAAGCCACAGCACAAGTAGTCGTACCTCCCGTAGGAATAAACTTCATGTCCAAACCTGCAAGTCCCGAATACCGATAGTAAATAGCTCCTCCTAAATCATTGGGGGTGGCAAAGGAAACATAATACCCGGAGGCATTAGACCCCAAAGTGTAGAACCCAGACGCATAAGGCTGCTGCGTAACCGTAATATCCGAGGGCGACGTAAACCGTGTACGACCACTATTAGCGGCACCAGAGGTATACTCCTCCCTGTATGTGGCAACGATACCTGCGTAAACTGGCTCGTCAAGATAATACAAAGACAATGGATCGGCGGCAATAGACGTGTAAACCAACTCCGACTTCTCATTAGCAGGCAACTCAAAGACACGACTCGACAAAGTACCGACGGCCTGATCGTTATAGTAGACACGAATTGAAACAGAGCCACTCGTAGACGGACGAAGCTCCGAACCCGCATAAGTAGTAGAGAAAGAATAGGTCAACTTACTATTGACAACAGAAGCACTGCTGTCCTCAAGATAAGAAGACCACTCCGAAGACCCCGCGAACTCAACACGTAAGCGCGAAGCACTAAGCGACGACAAGGGGACATGCTCCTCACGACCCGACGAATACAAAGCTATCAAGTAAGCGTCATCGAAAGTCTGCGTGATAGTCTCGGCAGCAGTAATAGGAATATTAATAGCACCAACACCCGTATAAGGAGCATCCAGAACCTCAACATTCCCAGACTCAGACGTAACAGAGATCGTAGTGCAACCCAAGCCCGTATAGGACACTACAGAGTCTGCCTGCTGGGAAACCGAAACCGTGGCCTGCAGTAAGCCAAACCTAGCGTACAAAGTAGCCGTATTACCCGGAGTACTCGAATTCCATGACTGCACAGTAAGGAACTCAACCCACATGCGCTTGGGATTATCCGGATCAATACCAGAGTTATAGTAAGTATAAAGACTCTCATCCTTAGACCCACCCGAAACAGAACCCCCAGCAGCAATAGAAGACGCAGACGTCACAAAGTAAACACGGAACGGAGACCCAGCAGCCGTAGGAGCAATAACCTCCGCAGACTCCGCGTAAAACGAAGCGTAAGACTGAGACAAGTAAACCGTAACCTGCTTCGTAGGGTCCATATCCAAAGTAAAGTCCAACTCCATCCGGCGGAAACGCGACGTGAAATTCTCAGGAACAGAAATCACAACGTCACTAATACTCCCAACACCCGAAGACGGAGTAACAGTAACACTCTGACCACTACCATCCTCCCACGGATAGGAACCCGCAGCATAAGTCACAACATCCGAATCCGAAGACAACCCCGACACCGGAAAAGAACCGCCCTCCGACGGAACATCCAGCATCGAAACTGAAGCAGAACCCGGAACAACCGGAGTCAAGCCTTTTATTTTTTGCCTACTCATAAATCATATAGAACGGATTAGACAAGCTAGAACCAACCCCATCGTGCTGGATTAACTTCCACGGATAGTTACTGCCCGTACCCGAAAAGAAACCATGATCCTGACCAAACAGACGCAAGTTGAAGCCTATAGCATCCCCATACTGCACAGGGCGAGAGCCAAGCTGCGTAGAAGACAACGCCTGAATCAACAACGACGTAGGACCTCCCGGAATAGAAACCCAGTAATTATCCGAACCCGGCTGGACGCCCAAAAAAATGGACTGAAGATAAACGTAATCCGTAGTCGCAGAGTCATCCGAGGAAGTTAACTTATAATAAACGTCCAACTGTGTAGACGTAGGAACATCCGACGGCCAGCGACCAAAAACAAAGTAAACCGAGTAAGGAACCGTACTCGAAAACAACCCCGCAGCACGTGTCAAGTTACGAGCGGAACCCGAAATAGCAGCACCCCCCGGAGCAATCGCCGTAAGACCTGACTCGTAATAACGAGGGCCTATGAACGGTGTCCGATCCGGATTCCATACGTCCCACTGCGAATAAGGAACAGAAGCACCTGCAGAGCGGAACGTAGTATAACCATCCTTCAGCATGTCGGAACTCAAAGACACAGCGCCACCCTTAGACGGGTCCATAGCAACAAGAGCGTCGCGGGTCAAAACCGTACCCGAAGTATAGGTTACCGTCTCAGGACGGTAGAACTCGAAATACTGAGGATTGCCACCATCATTGCTAGTGGTAGTAGCCTCCGCGGATAACTCCGAAGTGATAACCCCCGCCTGCGAGTAACGAAGACGGTAAGCTAAAGCCCCATAGGTAGAAACAGGACGATTAGCACTTCGCGTAAACTCAAAGGACCGAAGTGTGCCAAGCAACTTGTCATCCAAAGAAACGGCTACAACAACGTAGCCCGAAACCGACGGAGCTGCATTGGAAGTCAAGTCCAAAGAGTTCCATGTAGTATGGATATCATCACCAACCAAAGATACAGACGTCGTAGGCGACTGGAAGTCCGTAAAAGGACCATAAGCCGAAAGGGTAATACGAGAAGCAAAGCTAGAAATAGGAACAAGCTTCTCACCGTCGCCCCACTGCTCGACAATAGAGACAGAATTAAAAACATAGCTACACGTGCTACCCTCCGAAATAGAAACCGGAACCTCAACAGGACTCGATGTGCTCTGCTGATCAAAGCTGAAGCTAGAAGACGTATAGGAATTGACCGAAGACGAAACACCCACATACCCCCGGAACGTACTCGGAGCCTGACGAACGTACGTCACAGCAGAAAGCGTAACCTTACCCCCAACACCATGAACACTCGCCGTAATAACAGCAGCATTACCCGTAGTCGTAGTCGAAGACCACGACTTAACCGCCGTAACCGTAACCGTCACAACACGACCACCCTGACGACGGTTAGAAACAGTATACAAAGACGTATCCGAACTCTCAATCGTAATGATACCTAGGGACGAAACCGTAGAGGTGAACGAAAGATCAACAGAAGACCCCGCCTCTGCAGGAAGCGTGTAGGAAGCAACGTCCGCACTAAGGTAAGCGGAATCCTGAGTGACCTTAACACGTGTCCGATAAACGGAAGACGAACCGCCAGCACAGAGGTCGATAAGCATAGACCGACGCTTACCCGAAAGATTCTCGTCCGACCAGAAATCAGCAGTAGAAACAGGACCCGTATTAGAGTCTGCACCCATACGAACATACTGACCGCTGTCATCCTCCCACGGAAAATCAGCGGTGTAACTATGAGATGCAGCTAACGAAATACCACCGTCAGACGGAATACTTACAACCCTAACCGAAGACATCGAATGCAATTTATAGGATATATAATTGCATCAATGCCGCCGGAGGCAACGTCTAACGCTGAAGGGAAGGGGAAAACCGAGGGGAATTAAGCTCGGCATCAATCAAAGCCTTCGTATCGCGTAAAGAGTGTGAATGAGCGAAGCCACACCCATCATGATCAACTGCTTCCCAGCACACACAACCCTCCGGCTCATAATAGCCGACGGAATACACATGGAAACCACGGTACAAGTAATGACCTGCACGAATCTTTTGAGCTTTATGAGTCACCATAACCAACGGAATTTATTTGCACAAATATAAAAAGATTAATCTATAAATGAAAGAAAAAAAAGTAAAATAAAAAGTCGGGACTGGAAAACCAATCCCGACCCGATAGCGTAAGTGTCTGAAAATCACTACGATATGACCCAGTCCGTATTAGAAATTACGGAGAACTGCGCCTGATTACCAGAACCGCCCGCAGCGGGAATGGTAATCGTAGCCGTCGTAGTGCCCTCCTCGTTGACATACAGGTAAGCATCTCCTGCATTCTGAGTGACAACGCAAGAATGGTACTGACCCGCACCCGCAGAAGTACCGCCCGCATCCGTAACCGTAACCGTAGCCGTCTTAGGCTCGATAGTAGTATTCGGATCAACCGTAAACTTAATCGAGAAACTAAAAGCAGCAGTAGCACCGGGGTCACCCGCAATAGCAGCACCGTTAGCCGTGTCAACACCAGAAGCCTTGTAGTTGCTCGGAAGCGTAAGCTCCAAAGAATCGCCCTTCGTAACCGCAAACGTAAGCTTAGTAGAGTTAGACTTACCCGTAATGGTAAGAGCACCGCCCTCCTTACCAATAGAAGCGGTGTTAGAATCAAAAGTACAGAACTCAGCAGTAGGAGTCTGATTCGTAGTCACCTTACAAGCCGCAGGACCCGTAGCGGTAACCGTCAAGGTGTAGGTACGAGCAACACGACCAGTATGCTCAGTACCCGTGACGTTAATGTTCTCGTCACCATTACCCGAAAGCTGTGATAGCGTTAGCCAAGAAGGTATTGCCATAATGCAAAAAAAAAAAAGGAATACTAAATAATTACCCAGTCCGTATTGCTAGTAATCTTAAAACTGCCGGAACTCCCCGCAGCCGACGCAAGCCATACAACATCCGGAGAAACCTCCAGATAAGGACCCTTCCGCTCCCAGACAATCTGACCGTTAAGCCAGCAACGCAAAGCCTCCTCCGCATTGAAAACAACACTCAACGCCGTGAGCAGAACCCACACATTATTATCCGAACGAACAGCAGAAGGTGTCATAACCAAAAGATCAAGCAACAATCAATCGCCACTCTCCGTGACAAAATCCGTAGAACCCCAATCCGAATCCAGAACCGCAGGCGACGTGGACACAGCCTTAACTGCAAACGTGTAACGAAAACCCGGAGTCAGACCATCCAAAGTAACAGGAGGCATAACCTCCGAAACCAAAGAACCGTTATTAAGCCTGTAGGTGTAACTATCGCCACCACGGGCAGCAGACCACGAAACAACGGCAGAAGTAGAACTCAAATTAGACACTACAGGAACCGGAGCAGACAGAATGCTTGCTGCAGGAGTCAAGACGTTGACACTCGATGCCTCCGAGTCACTCGACTTAACACCATCACCAAGAGCCGTGACCGTGAAAACATAAGAACGGCTAGGCTTCAAATTCGTGACCATGTAAGGCGAAGACACAATGGCCGAAATGTCCGTGCCCTCAATCGCAAACCTATAACCTGCAGCGCCTGCAATGCTAGGCCAGCTAAGGACGCACGACGTCTGAGTAACAGCAGAAACCGAGACATCAGGCTTATCAAGCTTAGGAAGCGACATCTGGACATACAGAACACCATCCTCCTGCATAGGCGGCGTCGAGTAAACAATCTTAATCTCACGGACGTCCTCCGACATGACGGCATTCGTAAGCTCCGTAATAACCAGACGGGCATCCGTAGAAACAACCGTCTGCGTAGAGCGATTGTAAACAAGGCGCAGAAGGCGGATAGCGTTCTCCGAAGCAAAGCCGCCCTTGCCAAAACCCGGGTTATTAAACTGGACAGACAGTATCTCGTAGGTGCCTGCATCCGAGTCCATGCTAACAACCCAATAGTAGGCGCGAGCAGCATCAGTACCCGTACAAATGCCAATACAATCCAGAAGCCAACCCTCACGGAACCAATCGCACAGAACATTGATAACCTTCTCCTTGCGAGTCGTAGGAAGCGGCGGGGTAGGCGGCGTCGGCGCAGGAGGACAACCACAACCCGACGGAGCAGGAGAAGCACCCGTAGAACCACAACCCGAACCAGAAGTAGTCGTAGGCATGTCATAAGTCGAAGTCTGAAGCTGATCATCAGGAATATTAGACGAAGACGATACACACACAATATGAGGTCTAGCCGACTCGCTACCCAAACCCTGAATCAACTTCTGAAAATCAGACGCCGACGGATTGCCGCTACTAAAAAGAGCACTAAGATATGTTAGCAACTGCGACCTGTACACAACGAACTATTTTTATTTATCGGATATATAATTGCAACAACAAAAACGGCCCGGAAAAACCGGGCCGGAAAACTAGGACAAACACCTCCAGAAGATGCAGGCAAAAGACGAAAAGAAAAAGGAGGAAACCTACGAAGGGAAACCCACGAAGGAAAACCAGACCAATAGAAAAAAAAGACGGAGGATAAACCTCCGTCCTAAGCTGCACTAAAGACCATATGTCGGAACGAACGTCTTGCTACTAAGCAAATCCGCCTCCGGATAAGGGAAAAGACCATCGTCATCCGGAACCAAGCGAGCAATGGTATCGGCCGAGCCACACAACGCCGTAAAACGCGCCATACCTGCTAAAGTCGTATCAACATACTGACCCGTAACCCACTGACCCGCATTCAAAACACGAACCGGAGCGTGAAGCAAATAGCGATCACCCGGAACCAACTGCGTAATCGCCGTGGAATACTTAACCGGAACCAACTCAGCCCCAGAACCCTCAGTACGCACAAACTTATATCCTCGATAAGCCATAGAATATCATCATAAACAGTTAGACAATATCATCTACGTAAAAGTCGTCCATTAACCCAAAGATGTAAGGAATAAGATGAATCCAAATCAACCAAGCACCTGTGTCTACGCCCAGAATAAAAGTCTCCGAAGACGACAAATCAAAAAACCGAATCTGATCCGTAGAAATACGAACCACCAAGTCACCATGCTGAACACTCCAATCTGCAGTATTGTCTAATGACGAAACCTTATGCAGCGGCTTAATATCATAGTCTAAAAGAAACGCCGAAATCAGATAAGCAATATCACGAAGATCGTAAGCAGCCAAAGGAATATTAGCAGGCGAAGCATAGAAGCAGAACTCACGAAGCGGACGCAAGGACGCACTGAACCTACGAAGACTCAAATCAACAACCTGCACAGCAAAGCTGCTATCCATAAGGCGTGAACCTCGTGAACCACACGCAAACCTAATGGCCGACACACACAATAATTCTCTATTCATCACGCTCTACATCTAAGCCCAACAATGACGGCAACAAGTAAATCCAATCATAGTCCAAAGTAAACCACCGAAACAAAACCTTGTCGTTACGGCAAAGCAAAAACACATACCTATTAAGGCTCATAGTATAATCGCCGTATGTAAGCAAAGCACCACTGCAGCCAAGCTTCGTAAGGTGACCGTCCCCACACAAAGCTCTAATCATACGGAGAACCTTGAAAGCCCCAAGCGCATCGCGGAAACCACAAGCACGCCATGCATCAAGCTTACCCTCAATAAGGGAAAGCTTATTGCCGAAAAGACGAAAATTATTGTCAGCATACTCCTGCGGATAGTTAACAGTATCCAAATGCGACTCAGCACAGAAGTTAACATTAGACTGGAAAAAAGCAGAACCCATATTAACCCAAACTCACTTTAAAACGTTCAACACTATCTCCTGAATGCGACGGAGAAACTCCGAAGTGAAATCCGCGCGCCACGCAAACTTCACAAAACGATCCCCATGCATGTTCTTAATGACCCTACGTGTTATACGATCATACGAAATCAACGTGTAGCTAAAGAGCGGCAAGAAAGCCAAAACCGAGTAGTCCGGACCCAGAACATCAAAGATGCGAGCATTACGAGACGTAGTACCACGAACCTCCCGGTACTCAAGACCCAAAGCAGAACTAAGAACGCGCATAATCTCACGATGGTTGACGGAAATAGCCTGCGACTCCAACTTCACAAAGCAGCACACTACACGGCTAGCATCATAATCCGGCGACCGCCAAACATTGCGGACCGAAATTAAGTGATCCTCCAAGATACGGTAAAAGTCATCTACGCTCTTAGTGCGACCAAGTTGATAACCCAGAAAGGCCGAAGCAACTCCCGACATGTAAAGCTCCGGAGAAATCCTCCGGGCACCCTCAAAAGGCTTAGACAACGGTATGCGGCGATAGGAATCCATAGCAAAGACTACTTCGTATAACCCCAAGACCGCAGAACCAAACTAAGACGACGATGCAGCGTGACAACATCATAAGCAGACTTAAGCGTAGGAAGCATAGCACAGACATCGAACAGACGCTCTAATACCGAACCAGACACTAAATCCGAATAGATCCACTCACAACGATAGTTCCCGCACTCTAAGGAAACACGTAGAGAATTGATATCATAAGCGTCTAAGCAGGCGGACAAAACCTCAGAATAAACCCACGGTCTAGTGATAGCCGTCACACGAACCAAAACACGCTCCAGAGAATGCGGCAGAAAGCTACACGCTAAGAAGTCGAAGCAATGAGCACCCGACGCAGCATCCGAACGCAACAGCGGCTTCGAATCCACATACGGACCATAATAAGCTCGGACCAGATTGTGAAAATCTAGAAAAGTAGCTCTCGACTCCATAGCCTAGACACCTGCATAACGTGCTAAACGAACAATAGACGGAGACGGCTTCGTAGGGCTTATCATGCTCCGCGAAAAGATCGCAACAACTTGCTGGCAATCCTCAAGGCCATATCCCGTCAAGTAACTCGCAGGACGAACTACAATATGCGAATGAGAAGACAGGTCGCCCGACTCACCCGAAACAGGATCATAATAACGATCCCCAACGGCAACGCACTCCTCACAAGGAGTGGAGTACAACAAGACGACACGAGCACAAACTCCTAAAGAACAACTCTGAATACCCGGAAGCGGCAAATAGACATAAGAGCCGACGGAAATCTTACGCTTAGGCATGATACAATCCAAATTAGTTATGCGCGGCACTATTACCACACCACAAAGATAGTAAAGTTAAATTAATAATCCAAATATTCTACAAACAAAAACCTCCGCAAAGAATTCGCGGAGGAACAGACAGAACGCCTATTTTTTATCCCAACAGCCAAAGATTCCCATCTTTAGCATACAGCTATATACAATTTTGCACTTTAATGCGACGCCGGCCACACAACACCAGTTAATCCTCCGTATCGCCTCCACCACGATGGAAACGAGTGTCCGACCCGGTGTGCATAGAACCATTTCGATCCTTAGCATTCTGAGCCTTCAGAAGCTCATTGTCACGATGGCGAGCAATGTCCCCTATGACAACCATAACAAAGAGCCAGAACCCTATAAACGGAATGGCAACTATCTTAGCATAACCCCACGGAATACCATTCTCCGACTTATACATGTCATTCAGATTCCAAAGAATAAGAACGAAAACAAAGTACGAAAGGGCATAGTAACTACCCAAGCACCATGCCAGCACACTTAAAAAGCCCATACCACCTCACTATTAAAACATTCCTCAACAGGAATAATAACCAACTCCCAATCTGCTACAAACTCATGCATACCTACATCGTGCATAAAACCGAAACTACAAAATCCTCCTCCAGCGCCGCCACGTAAAAGGAACCCAAGTCCTTCAAAAAGCCGGAGCCATCCCAATAGAGACGAACCTCCGACATATCCGAAAGAAGGCAAATGTAACTCCCACAAACTGCACCGCAAGACTTAAACGTCCCCACGGCAACCCAACTGCCGGAAACCAAGTCGCCGGGACTGTAACAACACTCCATAAATCAACGTACTCACTTCTTAGACAAACCACGCTTCTTCTCCTCTTCCTCCTTCCACGAACGAAGCCAATAGACCTCGTGGCCCTCGAAGTACTCCGGCGGCGGCATGTAACCTTTAGGAACAATACGACCGTCATCCAGAACAGCGTCAATATCAAGCTCACCGCCCCAGCGGAAACCAACACCCGGCTCAACAACAACCGGAGTCTCAAAATTCTTAGGCCAGAAGTTCATGACCTTCTGGATGATAGGAATAGCCTTGAACAAATACTTACGGCGAACACGGAACTGGACCTCATCGTGAACCGTAACCACGAAGCGGACGTTCTCACGCCACTCCGGGAGCAGATCATTCAAACGCTCGAACTTAACCAAGTCACGGCGAATCAAGTCACCACCCGTGTTCTTATGAATGAAGCCACACAACGGGTAAGTCTGAAGGCCCGAAGACATGGACGGAGAAATAACGTTATCCCGAATTCCAAGTTCCGTGGCGAAAATAGCGTGACCCTTACGCCGACGACCCCACCGTAACTTGAAAGCATAATCATCAACAACCGAATGGCGCAAATCGTAGACCAAATTCCAGCCGAAAAGATCGCAGATGGACCGTAGGATCATTGCGGATAACATCGACCGCGTATGGACCCGTTTTCGCGTCAGAAATGCCTTCAGCATACACCAGCAGACAGCCCAATCGTCCGTGCGGATGTCACGGCCCATCTTACCATGCGCAAGAAGCGACTCCAAAGTCCACTTATGGCTACTAAACAAGCCCTTCAACCAGCCCCACTTACTCTTGCGCATAGGCGGAATCAAAGCAACAGGCGCAGTACCTATCTCATCCAAACCAAGCAAGACGCGATCCGTACCATACTTAACGAACTTATGACCCAGATTGCAAACACAGAAGTCACCCGTATCGAACAAAGCAACATGAAGGTCGTGCTCACCCCGGAACGTAGGGACGCCGACACGTGCGCCGTCCGACCGAGTCTGGAAAGTCATACGGTGACCGACGAACGATTGCCACGGAGAATAGACCTTACCATCCTGCGACGGCGAATACAAGGACCTAGGCAAACTCCCCTGAATTGGACTGTTTAAAGCAACTCGGTCAGCATAAGCGCGCAATCCGTTATCCGGAGAATTAAACCACCGAGCCAAGTAAATAGTGCGCCCAAAGAACGTCTTAGCAAAACCCGTACGTTTTGCCTGCTTCTGCAAAGCCTTCTGCCACCTAGCAAAAACAGGCATACCCGTATCGTAGTCATAGATGATCTTATTGGCCTCCTGCTTCGAAATACCAAGTCGGTTAGCGATCATCGTAGGACCACCACCATAAATCTTACCGAACGACACAGCCTTAGACTTATCACGGAACTCAGGGTCGGAAACATGGAAGCGCGTCTCCGCAACGTACATATGGACATCGAGGTCATGACGCAGCGGATATAAGAAACCCTCCTCACGAGACATGTTAGCTACCAATGCGACTTCCTCCGAGCAGTTATGGACCAGCAGACCATTGGCATAGTAGCAATGAGCACCTGCAACGGAGAAGTCAACCATGTCAACTTCATCCGGTAGTACTGAAATGGATTTTATATTAGAAGCGCGTCCCATACACTAGCTCACAATCTCCGGATAAGTAACATCAGATTGAGTATAAATGTAATCACTACTCAAAAGCTCTGAAGCCTTAACCCACATATCTACGTCATCACGACACACCCACAATCTATGGTCCGGGGAACACACCAAAATCGCACCGTCCGATAACTCTATACGATACTGCTTGCGACGACCAGTATGGTGAACATTAGAAGCAACGCAAGGACCATAAGGCGTAGAAACCTCGAACTCACAACCAACCATATCACCTATTCGAACATCTCCCGAAGGTGTCGATACTAATGTATCCGGATGAATACAATAATCGTTGCCAACCATTACCCAGTCATCCTCCCCCGGCGGGTTGGCCAAGAAGGCATCACGAAGTCCTCCCTTCGTCTTATACTTAATAGGCTTGCCCGACTCATCACACACAGCACCCTCCGCCTCATGCTTCAAACAGTAGCCTATACGAGGATCTGTATGCAAATACATCTTCAAAGAAACCTTCGGGCAATTATGAACTATAATACCGTTGGCCACAAAACGCTCTGATACATCGACCGTAATGTCATAAACACGATCATAGCCAATAGGGTGGATCGACACAACCCTACATAAGTACCTAGCGGGACCGCAATCAACACCAGTCAGGAAAACATGAGGATTCTCACTTACCAAAACATCGACTCCGAGTAACGTAGAAACCTCACGGAACCCCGAAGCCGTGAGAACCGGGTGATCCGATGTCGCATCCAAAAAACGACCGTCCTCCAAAGTCAAACGGTAAATCTCACGTACACCCTGATCCAAAACCGCAGACACGCGCCGAAAAGCACCACCATCCCAAACCTCATCACCAACAACAACCTCCGAAATCAACTTAGACCCGGAACGAGTGAAAACTGTAGTATTAGAACCACGAACACAATTTTGGCCATTAAAAGGAACGTAGAAGTCATTACCCTCCGACCCGGAGCTGCTCATACGACCCGTCAACGCCACGACAAGGTTATAATTAATATGAACCGGAATCTGACGATGACGCCACGAAGCCATCTTGGAAACAAATGACCGCAAATAAGTGCTCAAGGCATTATACTCCAGCATGAGCTTAGCGAGCGGATGATCAATCGTCGCCAAAATGTTCTTATCCACTTTGAACTTACCACTCTTAGTACGGACCGTCAACGTGACAAAGCGGCTCAAGGCATCCGCCTTGTCATCCTCACTACTGATGTTGAAAACGTAGCCCACAAGCTGATAGATACGCTGCCGGACATCCTCCATGCGGGCAGAAGTGCGAATGACCTCCTGATCCAAGAAATCATAATCAAGAAGGATATCCGCCTTAGCCAAGCGACGAACAGCCTCACCGGACTCGTTATCCAGCGGGTAAATTTGACGAATATGAGGATAGTCACTCCAAATACGGAGACCACACAGTGTCGTGATGAGAGGGTCGGCAGCAGCATAGATGAAAGAGACCTCCGGGTCGAGTGAGCCGAAGTTACCATTAACCGCATTATTATCCTCGAAGTCGATAGTCTTAAACCCAAAAAGACGCTTAGCAAAGACCTTCAGCTTAGGATAACGCTCATTGAAAATCTCATGCGCCATGAACTGGACGTCATGAGTCTTACCAACAAAAGGTGCCTTGAACCCGTCAAGCTCCAACATAGAAAAGTCGAAACTCCGGTTCCACCACATCGTCATATAATTATCGACGACATACTGCACGAAAGCAATAACAAGGTCAACCGGAAGATTGGCGTGATAGCCCACATGACGAATCGGAATGTAATAACCACAGTAGTCATCCTTGCTGTAAGTCTTACCCGTAGCGATACATACCCCTACCACTCGACCGTGAACAAAAGATAAGCTCGTCGTCTCCGAATCCAAACCAGCCACTATATTGGCATGCAAATCTGCCCGGATGTAATCCAAATCCGACAGACTCTGAACCAAGCCAACCTTGTACCCATTAAAAGTGCCCCACAACATAGAGATCTATTCCTTCTGGCGCTTAACGTAAGGAACAACGTTCTTGACAACACCACGGGAAACCAAAACAACCCGGCGGTTAGAAGCCAGAACAACGTAGCACATCTCCAAAGTGAAAAGTATAATGACATCCTCCGTATGACCATCGACGTACACCAACGTCTTCTTCTGCAAAGCACTCATTGAAAATCCGAAATGAAAGTATAAAACTCAAAAGACCCCGGAACCAAATCCGAAGGTATATCCGACGCCGAAGCGTAGGAAAAAACTACTGACTTAACGTCATTGCGAAAAACAACTCCCTGCTCCGGCAAAACACCCGAGTAACGCAACTCACGAATGCGATCCGGATTGAACTTACAAAGCAAGTCATAAACACTATAAGACCGCTGGCACTCGCCATAGCACTTCAGCCAATTTCCATACAGCTTAGCCGCCTTCGTATCCGTGTTAGCATGAAAAGGACAGTAGCAAGTACCATAATCCAACTCCTTGCCGAAGATAGCCTTGTACTCATCTCGGAACGATAAGTTGGAATTTACCCACTGTGCTAACTTAGGATTAAAGCGGCTCATAGTGAGGTAGGCGACTAATCGACAACCGAAGCGGGAACCTTAAGCGACTCCATATGTCGCCAGTAGATATCCTGAAGGCACACGTGCCACCACGTACACATAGCAATACCCAATGACTTCTGTATCTCCGTGGACAGCAACGACGAAGACGGAAACGACCCAAGCGAAACCAAACGCTTAGAAACGAACCCATGAATAGAATCCGAATTCCAACGCTGAAGCATAATGTCCTGAGCAGAGTCCGTACCTACGGCCGAAAAGAAATCCTCCGGCTGGCAATAAACATAAACCCAAACCGTGTACAGCGTAGAAGCTAACTCCGGAAGCGACTCCGAAGGGTACTTCGCAACCATGCCTCGAACAACAAAGTCACCAACGGTGAAAGTCCGGTCGCATAAAACGGAAACACTATCCGCAACCCGAGGTATGAAGTCTAAGTCATCAACCTCATCCGGAACCGCAAACGTCACTTGAAGACTAACGCCCCCCAAAGGAGACTTATAAGCAAAATCACTCTTAACTTCCATGCGGTGCACATAAAAAAAAGGTTGCTAGGAACATCCCTAGCAACCTTCTCAACGTATGTAAACTTCGTTAAACTAAAACCACGTGAAGCTCAGAGCCATTCTTGAGCTTGAAGCTCGAAACCTCCCGGTCCGCAACAACGTCCGCATCCAACGGAGCATTAGACACCAAGCAACCGTGACCCGCAGCAAACGAAGCATTCAGCTTGAACGAATCCGAAACACGCGATGCATTGTCGCAAACCCAATAGGAATCCGTTAACTTGCGCTTGTATAAGTCAGGACAAATCAAGTCCAACTCGTTCATAACAACGGCTGTATCCACAACACGCTGAACCTTCGCCTTAGCGGCCTTACTCGAAGACTTGCAGAGACTCTTGTAGTTAGCGGCACTAATGCGCTCACCCATGATCTCCGAAGCAACAGAAAGAACCGAGTCAAGAACCTTACGGGTATTGCGAACACGATGGTAAGTCGAAGCCGTATGAGGAATGTCCAAAGTATTAGGAGCGCTATCCTTCACCTTGTCAGGGTCGATAGCCAGAGACGCAGAATCCTCAATCAAAATGTTCTTGGACTTCAAAGCCTCCGAAATCTCGTTCTCGATGGAACGCAAAACCTCCTGCTTAGCGGCGTCCGACAAAATACTCTCGTCGTCGATCACCATACGAAGACGCGGATACTTCTGGAGGAAAGATGCATGCTGCGCCCACGGGCGATCCTTCCAATCAGCCTTCGAACGAACCGTCTCCAGAGAATCCTGCAGCAGAGCGATCTCCTCTTCCTCCGACAAATCATTCACAACCTCAGCAGCAACATCCGTAGCCGTAGCCGTAGCATCGTAAATCTTATGAGCAAGCTGAACAGCAGCATTCGACATGCTAGAAGCGAAGGTGACAATAGCATCATCGGCAGTCTGGTAAACAAACAACGTAGTGCCTACATACACACCATCAGCCTTGATATCAATGAACCGCTGATCCTTGCAAAGAATGCGCGGAACGGAAGCATCAAGACGAGTCTCCAGACGGGTATCCGAAGACAAAGCCGAAGCGAGAGCCTCCGCTGCAGAAACCAAATGAGTCTGATCGGGCGTCTGAGCTAAAGTGAAGCAATTAGCAAGACCCCAGTCCTTCAGAACCAAAGCCACAGCAGACCAGTCAATAGCTGCGGGATCGGAAGTCTCACCTACGGCATGCGGTGCATCTTCAACCACAACTTCAGTAGAAACATCGCCTTCCGCATCCTCCACCGGAACCTCGCCTGTAGGGGACCCCGCAGAAGCCAAAGCCTTTGAAATATCGTCATAGGAATTCGAAATAGCATCCTTGAACTCAGCAAGGTGATCCGACAAATAAGCAACAGCCGCCCAAGATCTCCTAACTACAGACCCCGACGGAGTGCTGAAAACGAACGTAGCACCAAGACCTGCCCCCGGATCATAAATTATAGATACAGAGTCATCCTCGTTGGCAATATCAACACCTTCCACCAAAGCCGTCATAATCTGATCAACCGTGAAGTTGACAGCAGCATCCGAAACCGCAGAGTCTACAACAGTACCCCACGGCGTAGAAAACTTGTGACTATTGAAGATAGACAAGATGTCACCTACAGACAACCCATTCAGAGTATCACCAAAGTCCAGAATAATATCCTCCGCAATGGACTTCAACGAAGACCATACACTCCGACGAACGACATCATCCTCGGTCGTATGAACTACATGGATAAGCGGAGCAACATCGTTGAGAATTTCAGGACCCACGACAGACTCGAACTCCGAAACAACAGCAGGATCGACATCGTCACAAACACTATCGAACAGCAGAGCAGAAGCATCTACAGGCTCCGACATGACGCCGGGAAGCTTAGCAAGAACATCGTCCGTCAGCTCTTCGACAGCCTCAATAGCGGCGTCATCCGACTCGAAGGTATAAACCTTATTCCAGCCTCGATTGCCGTGATAGAAAATAGAAGCATGAAGCGAATCATCCCCACACTCGATATGCAGGCGAGGACCGCCACTTTTATCGTCCGTCAAATAGACGTCGAACTCGTCAGCAGCACCTCGATCTAAGTAGGCATTAAGAATGCGACCCATCAGCTTAGAAGACTCCTCCGAAGCTGAATCCTCGATGATCTCATCCTCCGTAACCTGAATCTCCTCCGACGCACTTGTCGGAACCTCATCGCCCTCAACGACGTCCTCCGAAGCCATAATAACCTCAGCATCATTCGACGAAGGTGCAACAGACGTCTCCTCGACAATCTGAACCGGAATGACATCCGCAAGGGCGAAAGTCACATCATCGTCAGAACCCGTAAAAGCACCCTCGGCCTGACGCAACGAGAAGTACTCAAAAGGAAGACCCTCGATGACGGCAACACCATTGCCAACAGAAGTGATGACACCCGGATAAACATTACCCAAATACGAAACCTGAACCGCAGTGCCGACATTAACCGGAACGGATGGAACAGCCTGCGACATAGCACCCTCAACAACTGGAGCCGCCTGAGCAGCAGGCAGCGGCTGAGCGGAAAGCTCCGAAGCCAACACCAAGCCATCGACGTCATCGGCAACAGGCTTAGACGATGATGCTGCCTTAGCACGATCAAGCAAACGAGAGTAATCCTCGAAGATCAACTCCGCAACACTCGAATTGCGACCATTGGGAGAATAATAACGAAGACCATAAAGATCACGACCCTTAGCATCCTTCTTCCCAAGCGAACCCAAGAACTCCTGACGCTGAGTGTAACTAGCAAGGTCTACAATATCCCAATTGGTAGCTTTACTCTTAGACGCCCAATCGGGATCATCTACGGGATCAATAGTACCATGAACAACAAACTCCGGAGACGCGGCAGAATCCTGAACCTCCGACGAAGCTCCGGCATCCGTATCATCCACATTCGGATCAGGAAGGGCATCAACATCCTCCTCCGGAATAGGTGCCTCCAAGACATCCTCCGTAGCCTCCTCGGCGGAAGCCAACGTCTGGGCCGAAACAACATCCGCAATGCCCTCCTCGTAGATATTAGAAACCTCCTCAATGAAAGTCATAGCTGCCGACTGAGCACGCTCGCCAAGCTCGTCAAGTTTCTCCTGAGTAGTCTCGTACAGCTCCTCGCCAGAAACAGAAGCCGCCTCGATAACCTCATCCAAAGCACCCTCCTGCGTAGAACCACCCTCAAGGAATGCCTCCACACGAGCGTCATCCTGAACAAGACGATAAGGACCCAACATCTCCTGAGCACGAACAGCAGCAGGAGAGTAACGGTTCTTCAAAAACTCGTCATAGAACGTCTTAACCTCCGGCGGCAAAGAACGGTACTTAGACTTCAAGATGTCATAACCCGCAGACGAGTCATTCTCTATAATGTCATTGATGGCCCAGCAAACCTCCGGCGTGTACTCGATAAACGAATCCGCAACAACAGACTGAATGCGCTTACCCTCCGCAAGAAGACGACGACGCAAAGGAGCGCTCATCTTAGCCAAAGACGCACGGCGACTGCCACGCGACATGCTGCAAAGACTACAAGCCACCTTGTGAATCTCCCCATCAGTGAAACCACCACGACGCGCGTCCGTAACACGACGCGAAGCACCCGACTCCACCTGCAGGAACGAACTAACAGAGTCACCAACACGGCGAACACCCGTGGACTCCGGAGCCGTACCAATCGAATCATCATCGATCGCTACAACATGAGTATAAAAATCACCCATAACAAAGAAACCTTATTTTAATAAAAACACCTCATAAGACCACTCTATGTGGTCTTACAAGATGTTGGATATATAATGCTCGAACCAAAAAGTAAACACTATTTATGACGCACAAGCCGATTCGGAATGTGCTTCAAAGAACCCCAGATCGGAATCCTACGACGCAAGTACCCCGGATCGCCCTCGTGATTATAAGCCTCCGTCTCCCAGCACGTGTAATAATAGCTCTTGCCAAACGGAGGACAAAAGAACTCTATGGCATTACTAATACCATAGCAAATCCAACCCGCAAACAGAATACCCAGAATCGTCAGAACCCAAGCCCACCATGCAAAGCTAAAATGGATGGCTATGGGAAGGAGGATGACGGTAAACAAGACGCTTAATTCCCCCTGTTGCACCACGTGAACCAACTCGTGTCGGCGAGTAGTACCCTCCAGATGGACGTCCTTCGGCTTGCGCGTGAAACAGAACACAAGCCACGTCATCCAACTAAACCCCGGAAAGGGAAGGAACTTATTATGAACCTCAATCGGAAATCGCATATCCTACAAAATTTTGATTTGTGGGATATATAATTGCTATAGACCTAGATCGGCTGTAAGCTCCGCCGTAAGAGAGTCGCTAGAAGAACCAAAATCGTCCATAGAACCCAACTGCGCAAACTCACCCTCGTAAGAGATAAGCTCGACATTATCACCCACAAGAACAACCTTCGGCAAAAACTGAGCCGTAACAGGTTCCGGCAAGATGCGACCAAGACGATGCTTAATCATACAGATCTTCGTCTCCTGAGTCTCCGCAACGTCCAAACCCGTATACATGAAAACACAGTAGGCACTCGTGCGCTCGATCTCATTCAAGTCCGAGATAGCTGTAAGGTCATAAGCCCCGCCACGACGACCCGCACGGGTAAAACCCGCACGGTTAACCTGAACGGCAAAAACCGTAGTGCACTTACTACCCGCACTATTGGTGAAAGCTAAACAAGCGGCTCGAAGATTGACAATGATAGAATTTCCTAAGCCCTTACCACGATCCTGAAACAGAAGGTCAAACTGATTGACATGGTCGTAAATAATGCAGTCAAGACCCCCTAAATGCTTATCCAGAACCCCATACAAAGTAACAAGGCTATCGACATTGGTGAAAACCGACTTCGTGAACAACGAAGTATCTACAACAAGAACGTTAGGAACGAAGTCCCGCTTGAAGTCATCCTCGGCAGCAAGAACCGCCTTCAACTTATCGCCCGACAACTTATGAAAAAGCAAGTCCTGAGAATCCAACTGGATGCCCTTAACCTCATACATGTACCGAGTCTCAAGCATAAGCCAAACCATCTTAGGCTCAAGCTCCAAAGACACATAAACAATCTTACGACCCGCCTTGGCATTCTTGAACAGCATAGACAAACAAAGCTGTGTCTTGCCGCCGCCCGTGAAAGCACAAATACTAGCAACCGTACCCGGCTGGAAACCATTGGTCAATGAATCTACCTCCGGAACACCCAGAGAAAGACCGTCACCGTAAGGCGTATTAAGCTCCTCGCCGTAGGACCATGAACTAAAGTCAGCGACACTCGCATCCGAAGCAACACTAACAGACTGAAGCGCACGCTTAAGCTCCTCCGCAAGCTCCTTAGTAGTCGAAGTGCTACTAAGGGAACCCGTGACATCCGTAGCCAACTTAAGGCGGCTATAGCCATCTACAATGTCCGCATACGCAACACTAAGCTCACCGAGATTATAGGCATGGTCCGGAGTAGGGTAATACTTACCATACCATGCCCAAGACGGATAGCACCCAGCAGCAGAACAGGCAAGCGTATACTCTAGAACCTGCCTGTCATTCTTGGATAAATTAGGAATCTGTAAAAAGCGAGAAAACCAATCGTCAAAATCAGGATGCGACTTCTTGCCCGCACACGTGTAAAAGTAAATCTCAAAACCTAGCATCACACAATCTCATCATGATCCCGAAACTGACGCGTCTCAGGAGAAGACAGCAAACCCGACGAAGGTCCTACAGACGACAAAGGCGCCGACGTCGAAGTCGCAGACCCTACACTAGACGTAGCCGCAGGACGAACCATACGCGGCGCAGGAAGCTCGAACCAATCTGACCCAATAGTAGGCGGGCACCACGACGAAAGCAAGAACACCCGACCATGCATACTCAACGCCAAGTTGATGAACGAATCAACCATGCTAATAGCCTTCGAATCCCGGCTCCCACGACTGTAAATCTCAAGAAAGTAAATGGAATCCTGAAAGTCAAACTCACCACGATTGTAAGCAAAGCAAGAACTAATGACGCGCTCCAGATTGAAGTACTGAACAGGAAAAGCCGTATTACGCTCAATGGCGGCACGAACCGCTAAAGACTTCAACCGATCCGATAACCAAACATAAGTGCTATTGCGATACAGCATATCAACACTCACAACGTTCGGGACCTCACAGAAACCCCAGACAACAGGCGCCGACGGCATAAACACAGAACCATCCTGACGCTTAATAGTAGTGAACTTAAAAGGGACAAGCTCGGACGCACAGCGACGAAGATGATGCTGGCGGAAAGTAGAACACTTCCGGTAGATCACATAGTCACAAGACTTGCAACCCGCAGCAGAACGAAACGGACATCCGAAATCCAAACCCATAATAAAAACCCTACCTTTTCTTAACGATATTTTCCTGCAAACGAACCACAATGAAACCAGCCTCCGAGACGCTCGTCACGCAACAAGAATACTTATGGGCGCCGTTAGCTGAAACAAAGATAATAGGCGCCTCCGGATGGGACTGTTGGAGAGCCTGCAACTTCAAGATCAACTCCTCAACAAGCATAACTAATCTACAAACACAGCAGACAACAGCTCATGAAGACGAATAAGCACTCGAACGCTCTCCGGACCTGATACAACATCCACAAAGTCTGGATTGAGACTCCCAAGAAACTCAATGGTAGTACTCAAGTCATAGCACGCAGACCCCCATGCACCCTCAGCCTCGCTAGGACGAACAGCATGCAACTCAGCAAGCTCAGGCAACATAAGCTCAACCACCTCGATCTTATCGATAACAAACTGCGGATGGCGCAAGGCATCAAGACCGCTCACGTAGGAACTCAATGCATCAACTGCACTAGGAACGAAACGCATAATAAAAACAGATTTTTGTACCCTATACGTACTACCTACCTTGATCGAGAACGCTCCTTCTTACTCAGGTGCCTAGCACCAAACGGCTTCTTCTTAGGTTTAAAGTGACCAACCGGATGCGTATCATTTCCGACACCCGTACACTGAGACGAGCAACCCCCGGCGCGGGCAGAAAACATACCCAAATCCTGACCAGCAGAAAGTGCACTAACCACCAACGCTAAACTATAAAGACTTGACTTTCGCATAACCTACAACAATTCGTTAAAACCATGTCCGATGTCCCAGTGCTCCTTAACACAGAACTCGAAATCATACGGGATGTTGAACTCATCCACAATAAGATCACGAAGCAGAGACTCATAAGGGGCATACCAACTTCCGACATACACCACAAACCTGCCATCGTCGAACGAAACCCTACCTCGAGGAATCATAGTATAATCAGTCTGGTAAATAGGGTTGGAACCCTTCGACCGAGACATGCGAGCCTTAGTCCACCAATTCTTGTGAAGCTTGCCATAAGACAAATGACCATTGACCACCTTAGAACTGTCAAAGTCCTCCGTATGGACCTCAAACAAAGAACCCGACTCCGGCAAGAACCAGAAGATGCCAAGCTGAGGAACGTCCACAGCGTTGGAATCGAAGGTCCGCATCAAGTCAACCATATCCTCGTACACCATAGTAAATCACCGATTAAAGTAGCACCACACAAATATAGAAAAGTTAAATTAAAACTCCAAATAAATGCATAAAAAAAAGACGGGAATCACCCGTCTAATGTCAGACACCCACATCTAGAATAGGACATCCCGCTGATCTCCGAATTTCCCACATCGGACAGCTTCACCGCGCCGCAACAATATAGCCGTCACGGGCTGCTGCTGACTTCTCGTACCAGCACCGGACTGACGATAACCCACACCAGTCAAAGGGGATAGCAAGAAACGGTGCCACGAAGGCACCGTACTCGAATACGAGCGTTTGCAGAAGCACCGAACCATGTAACAGGAACGCACGCCTTATCCGTATCTGCATCCGGTTCCATCGGCTTCGACGGCGGAATTTCACCCCGTCTACTATCCTCCGTAGCCCCTCACCTTGCGCGTCGGTGGTTTCTTCGAAGTAGGCTTCGGGCCAGCCTAGAAAATGCAGGAAACCCTCCATGTAAAAAAGAACCAAGCTTAAATTGTATAGAGGGAGGACTCGAACCTCGGAATACATCAGCCCAGACCAGTCATCGTTTGCAACCTCCGAAAGGTAGGGCCGAATCCATCCGGTATCCTCTCCTAAGCATCTACGTAGGATTGCCGACGTCATCACAAGAGCCTACATCGACATCTTAAGAGTATACCCCTCTATGGGACCCTCTCATTGCCACACTTAAGCAAACGCAAGTGAGACAACTGTTGCCTCAACCTAATCTTAGTCGACTTCCAATTAGGTCTAACAACCGGAGGGGCGGCGGAAAGTGAGAGATTCGAACTCCCGAATCCTAAAGGATCACTGGTTTTCTAGACCAGCGCAATCGACCACTCTGCCAACTTTCCTAAAAAGCCCTACGCACGCCACTGCAGATAGGGACGTCATGCCTGTCATTGCGCGCTTAACAAGCACCGATGAATAGAGTTTTAATACGGTCAACCGTAATGGTGAACTCATACATCTTAACCACGGTCTGCTGATATAGACGCAAACCAACTCCTACAGAAAACGTCTGCCCGTAGGTGATTTCTGGTGGTGACATCTAGACCATCCCCGATACGTTCAGGAACGACGCCAGTTAAACTCAGAGCGCAACTAGAAACGACTCGGCGCGGAGAGTGAGAGATTCGAACTCCCGGCCCGGAAGCCCGGACACCTGATTAGTAGGCAGGCGCGTTAGACCAACTCCGCCAACTCTCCAACAGTAAGGACCCCGAAGGCACTATGTTGCATGCCAGCACCAACCAGCTATGAACTTGACTGGTATGGGGAATCGAACCCCTGATTCACGTACACCCTACTCTACTTTCAGGTAGGCCCCACTGAAAAAAAAGTGAAGACAGCACACGCCACTAACAAGTGAGAGTGACAAGCTAAACCCAGAACATGCACAAGGAATTGCCTGAAGAAAAAAGATGAGCGACCATCGAAGGTTAAAAGCTAAAGATTGACATACTCCCACGGCTAAAGCCGCTGGATTCTTGACTCAAACATGGCTGCCGCCTAAGCGGGCTTACTGCCACTAATCAACACGTCCATGCCCGAACGCTTAATGTTTAACGCTGCGTTTACATCCCATGCCTAAAGGCATGGGCTTTCTACAGATTTAATTCGTAACACTCTCGACGGCGCCGTCTTCACTATATCAAAGAACACGAAACATAAACGTATTAAAAAGTATAAGTCCTTATAGCCAAAGCAAAGTGGCGAACGGATAATGCCACACAAGTAAACTTCGTTAAACACCGCACTACCCCTGAGAAATCCCTTTATAAGAAACCCAGCAAGAACTAATCATATGTCCGTTAACTGCAGCGAAAACAAAAGAACCCATACTTAGCTGTTGCCGTGCTACTCCAAGCCGCCACGCTTGATATTCAGCTATACAAACGGAACCTACGGTAGGATAGACTCCTCTAGCAACGCACCCACACCCAGATGAATAAATCAAGCTAAAACTGGAATGTGCCTAATATAAAACCCAGCTCCTACCATGTCAAGGCTGGGAACCCCCGGCAACCACGTCGGGAAGTCGTACCGTCTCCGGGAATCGAACCCGGACGTCCTAAAGGACAAAGGTTTTTGAGACCTTCTCGTCTACCAATTCCGACAAGACGGCAAGAGTAAATCAACCCAAAGAACAGAGAACCCTGCAGCAATACATCTTATACGTTGAACTACGGAACCCGGAATTAAAAATAACAACGTACTCCGAAATACCAACCGTACAGACTACACCAAAACCATACGCATAATGGTACACACGATGACCGACTGCAATAGGTGAATAGCGAGACGTCAAAGCCAAAGTGCCATCACGAAAGCGAAGACGGAGACCCCGCAATCTCTTAAACCAGCTGATCATCCAATACATACCATCATGAGCATTAACGTGATGCAAAAATATAAAAGTTAATTTAAAGTTGCAAATCTTTGTTGCAAAAAAGTACTCGGAGCGGGAATCGAACCCGCACGACCATTGCTGATCACAGGAGCTTAAATCCGGCGTGTCTACCTATTCCACCATCCGAGCAGAAGCTACGCCCCTCCTACAAGGAGGAAGCGTAACTGAAACGAATACTAACCCTCGACCCGATCCTGCGTCTTAGACGACCGAACGAAGGACTCCAGATCGACCTCTGAGAAGCCAAACTCCTTACGAAGCGACATGATCAAGTCAACACCCGCCTTCAGCTTCGAAACGTCCCCCGACGCCGTAGCGATAGCCTCAAGATCGAGAGGGTAGCACGACTTTAACCCGCGAAGACGCTCCTGAGCATCTAAGTACTCCACATACGTCTCCAAAAGAGACTGCTGCAAGCTCAGGTCGGTCTTCGACACGGCAGCGCAAACATCCCGATCCGACACCTCGGACGAGTCCAGCAACTTCTGATTCTTGTAATCCAGAAGCATCTTTACATTCTTCTCCATAATTATTCTTAATTGAAAATTCATGACACTCCTTAAAATAATGCATAGGAACAAAAAAAGGAGTATTGCCTATAAAAAAGGTATAACGTACACAATCATCCAAATCCCCCGAAGTAAAAATATACGAATAACGCACGCGATATACTTGAGATACAACAACTGCAGACCCCGCACTTAAAAGAAGAACTTTGTCTGCATGATACCTACGCAAGACATCTATATCCGCCAAATGAAGCTTCTGGCCAACCGCGAACCTAGAACCTAAAACAAAGTCACTACGCCCGTTATATGATAAATCACGAATCTTAACCATAAACTCATAAAACTCCGGACCTAAATCGAAAGACGGATGGACTGAATAACCCATAAGCTTAAACACCATCACAACTGCATTAAGAGTATACATCGGAGCACATGCAGCCTTAAAGGTCGAACGAAGGCAGGCGAGCGGAAAATAAGGAAAAACCAACTTCGAGTCTGGCCCGTAAACCAAACGATAAAACACTTTGATATCCGCAGCACAACAACCCAACAAGCGCAAAACCGTGCCCAGCATACCACCCTCCGTAACAACGTAATCCGGATTAGGCGTAGCATTAAAAATGCCATTAGCGTCACCACGAAAAGACAACTTACAGCCTTCAACATCGGAAGTATAAACATACTCCAGAAGGTAGCAGTCAATATCAAACTGAACAACGTCCCCGGAAGACAACGAAAGCCCCAAAGAGAAATCCTTAATATTATCCTTCGTGATAAGCATAACTAAAATTTTTAAGCATCAACGTACTTGCAGCTACAAACAGTCAAACACCTCTAAAGCGGTCGTAATTGAAGGAATGTAATGCTTCACACGCAACTCAGGAATATCCTTATAAAAATCACATATAAAAGAGACATCCGAAATAGAATGACGACTACGATCAGATACAGAACGATAAATATGTAACGCAAACCCATTGCTCAAACGATCCATATAACTAGCCAACGGATTTGACGCAGACTTAAAAGCATCGATACCTAATCGCTTAGAGACAAGCTTAGAAAGAGTCTTAGACTTAGTATAAAACGTAGCCACCAACTCCAACTGAGATATCGAAGGAAGACCATCGTGGAACTTAACGTCAAACAAAACTTGAGAAGCATCATGCCTACCCGAAAACAAATAGGAGGACCTACCCGAAAAATGCAAGTCCATATAACCATGACGAACAACAGGATCATTGCAACTAAGTAGGTAATTCAACTGAACAAGCTCACGCACAAACTTATACTCAGCAGAAATAGCTTGTACTTCAGAAATAGGCAAACATGAGTAATCTAGAATATCAGCATAAGGCTCCAAGTGGGAGGAAATAGCTTTCTTGTAATACTCAAAATCGCTAATCAACTCATAGCCCGAATCATCGATCAACTGATTATGAATATCCCACAAGTATAAAATACGCTTAGGACATACAAGATTAGTAATATCACGCACCATCAAATCGAAATTAAATTATCCGTAGAACTATATCTACAACACAAAAGTAGATAATTAAAATTATAAATCCAAATTTATAAAAAAAAACAATGTTAAACGAAAAAAAGTCCATATAACTAAAGTCATCCGGACTAAACTCCTACACACAGAGCAGAACTATCTACTTCTGCGTCTTCTTCTTGGCTGTAGAGGTCGTAGGCTTCTTGGCGAACCAAGCATCAACCCATGCCTTAATGGCAGGAATGTCGTAGATGCCGTTCGAAGACAAACCAACGACTACACACAGCATCACAACACCAAGCCACTCCGGCTGACCCATCTCAATCAAGCCCGCAAAGTAGGCGTCAACCGACAGAGCCGTGCCGATAACCCAAGCCACAACCTGCGGCCAGATACCATTCGTGATCTTGAAAAGACCATTAGCAACACCCGCCAGCAAAACCGTAGCGGCGGAAAGAGCCGGAGCAAGCCACCAAAAGCTCTCCGAAAAAATGCCCGTAATATCCATAAAATACTATTTTAAAAGGTGAGTATATACAATTAATAACTTGCACATATTGACGCTTCGTCGAAGCCACAACCGACCTCTTCACGCCCGTTAAATGCATACAACACAGGTAACCGCAAAAAATATAATGCTATTTCTGCCAAATAGTAATGCTTTTCCGCAAAGCCACGCGCCCATACTTCTTCATTTGCTGGCTACTATTACCTTTTTGTTGCTTTAAAGTGTAAATCTTTACTGGAGTAAAACCTATTTGCTCGGCCAAATTGGTAGTGAGAAAATCAACCGGAATAACTTCGCCCGCATACCTTACGTTATCATTAACGAAAGCGACGTATGCACCAGTCTTACATACGCGATACAACTCAGAAAACAGAAAGGTCAATTCTGTGAAATACCCATCCACCATTTTAAGGACTCCCTTATTGTTTATCTCTCCGTTTTCATTACGGCTCTTCAAAGCGTTATTTATTTCTTGAAGTGCCGCATTTCCATCGACGATCTTCATTGTCCTGTCATAATGATCTTCCTGCCCTATTTGATGATAATAATCCCGCAGTTGCTCAATTTTAGATTTATTCTCAACTGTACACGACAATAAGTCCTGACGTAATGCCCGCACATCAGCCTCGGATAACCCCAAATAGGCTAACTCCAAAGCGTAGGTGCGAGTGTAATCATATCGGTTACAGTATGGAGGAGAAGATATTACTGCGCTAACTGTTCCGTCTGCAAGCTTCGGTAATTCAAAAAGCGCACTTCCCTCAATAAAATTACATTGCGTATCAAACCCAATAGGAGTATTATTTAAGTATTCTATATCCCGAAGGACACCACTTAATTCTTCCAGTAATACTTCTTTGAGGGACGGCAAGGACCCTTTATCCAATTTGACAGCAAAAGGCTTCTTACCCTGTCTTAATCTAGCCTCCGAAGCAGCAGTAATCTTGGGACAGCGATAATCCCATCTAAGATATTGCCCATCTTTTGCAGAGTAGCTTATACGCTCCAAAGCATTCAAAGTACAAAGCTCAAGAAGCATTTTCGTAGTCTCAGAATATCTGGAATTGAGAAAATGTTCTTTATAATAGGCCAAATCACGACTCGTCTCACTGGGATAACCGTCTTTAGTAATTCCTATTTCAGGAGTGCGCCCAGCATACTCTTCCGGAACGTGCAAGTTTACCACCTCTTTAAGAAGCTCCTTCAGCTCCAATACATCATATACATAAATAGCAGTCTTTGCACGAATAGCAATTTCTGACATAGGCAAAATATCAAAACCAAGACTATTGTACCCATTGAACATTGATACTAAAGCCGTCGTACCTGACCCCATAAAAGGATCTACTACTAGATCGCCCTTTTGTAAACGAAAATCACGCAAAAGGGCACTGACCAACTCGGCAGAAAAACCCTCCTTGTATTTTAACCATTTATGCAGACAATCTCTTTTGCTTAATTGATAACTGACGCTTTGACGATTAAATCGCTCGGTTATTTCGGTGATAGGCCAATACCGCTCTTCTAAAGCAAGACGGGCTTTCTGAGAGTTAACACCGCCAGCAGAAAACTCGGAGACACGCCAACCCTGCGCGTAAACAATCCCTAAATCACCAAACATATCCTCCATAGTCTTAAGTTTAGAACACACCAGAAAAAAAAACTAAAAAAGAGTGACACCCTGCGGAACAATCTGAGACGACCGCGTAAGACGCGGCTTGCGACCCTTCCACAGCAGATGCTGCTTTGCAACTCGAAGGTGCTCCGCGTCCGACATCGGCTTAACATACTCACGCGGGAAATTATGAATCTCAAAGCTGATCTTCTCCTGCATGTAAACCTTGAAGCCTACAAGCTGAAGCTTATACTCCGAAATGTCATCACTGCGGAATATCCACAGATGAAGATCACCTAAGAACTTACTCGTCTTGCGCGTAATGCGACCAATGAACTGAAGGAAAGGAATAGGCGTGATCGGAACGTCGTACAATACGACATTGTTAATATAAGTGTAATTGGCAGACTCCGAAGCAGCACGGGTGCACAGAATAACATAACTATTCATAGAACACTGCGACTCCGTAGCCTGTGTAGGCTTAAGGACATTCCGAGACGAAGACTCAACAACAACAATAGACCTGCCGCGAGAATCCGTAATACCAGAACGCTGAAGATGATACATGGCTGCATCCAATGACGAATAGAAATCGAAATAAACCAAGACCGACTCGTTCCGAGAAGCAATATCACTGACCAGCGTCAGTAAAGAATCCAGCTTGCGAGAACCTCCAACACCAAACGTACCATCCGAATTCAAGCAACCATCCGTGACCGCCTGAAGATAGATAAAACGAGAACTATGACGCTCCAAGTCCTTGACCGACCGGACGGCACCCTCACGAATCTCAGAACGCGACACAGCCTGCTGAATCCAAGTGGCGTCATCACTCTCGCCCGACAACATCAAACCATTAGCAACCTTAGCGTACAAGTCCTGCTCAGAAGCCGACATCGTGTAATCAATGAAGTGAATATCCAAAGGAACAGGTGGCGTGCCGACAATCATAACCGGACGTAGATAGTCCATCAAAGCAGCGCTATCCTTATAATCCATAATGATACGAGCCTTGCGTAGAGTCTTATCCGGATTGCGACCAATGACCTTCTCCTCGACCTTACAGAACTGGCTCTGGAACCCACGAACCGACGTGAAAAACCGAGGATAGACGAAGTTAACCAAATGGTAGGTATCCATGCAGTTCTTACTCAGCACCGTGGCAGTAACACCCCACAACGCATAGCAGTTCTTAACAAGCAAACTCATAGTGGAAGTAAGCTGAGCCTTCGAATTCTTGAAGGCATGGACCTCATCAAGAACCGTAACCAACTTACAAGAAGACATATAAATCTGACGAAGGACACCGTAATCCGTCTTGCAATGAGTATGCTTGCCGTAAACAACAGCATAGCTATTCAGAAGCTCCAGAACGTCAGCACCACCAGAAACCTTCTTGATGAAGTCATCCAAAGAAATGGACGTCAAATGAGTATGAGCCGCAGCATCCTTCGCCCAGACCCGCTTGTCATAAGCATTCTTAGGCGTGAGAACCAAAAGACAATCTGCTAAACCCTTCGACTTCAAGTAACTGTAGGAATATAAACATACAAGCGTCTTGCCGTTACCCGTACTGTCGATCAGGATAGCACGCTTACGGCTAGAAAGACCCTTAGCCAATTCAATCTGCTCCGGAAATAACTGAAAACCGTCTTTAAAAAACCTACCCATAACACACAAAGAAAAGACATGACCGAAGCCATGTCCTCCATAAACGTACCAACCAAGAAGCCAGCACTAAAGCTCACAGATATAATGAACATCCCAAGACTGAGTCAGAACCTTATCCGCCTCCTTCGAAATGGGAGAATCCGCCGAAAACAATGTAACAACAAAAAGGTAATTACGCATGTCGTCATACGTCCCCGCACCATAATAGAAAGTCGGATTCGCAGGCTGCGAATTAGCACTATGGTTATCCGTATTGCCACCAAGAAGCAAACCCATGCCGTAAATAAGACCATCATCTACTACAGGAATATCGGCGGCAAGAGTGGACGTAACAACAGTATGATAACCAACGATACCCTCCTCATTAATAAGCTCCGGCTGAGAAACAACTAAGCCCGATGCTAAAGAGTCGCAGTACAGAACATGCGGCTGGACATCCGAAAAGGTTAGACCCGCAGCACCACGAAGCAGAGACGAAGCAGTAGACAGAATGTCCTTCTTGAAGTAAAGAACATTCGTAACCGCATAGTCCGACAACTTGCGAGTATCATCCGAAGACGGCAAAAGCATAAGACGCGACAAGATCCCCACAACATCCTCCGTAACAACCGACGTGGTGCCCGCGGCACGCAAAGAACTAGAAACTATCATGATACCTACAATACTAAACCGAACCGTTAACTACTACCGTCGAATTGGTGGCAACATAAACCGAAGCAGGACTCCCCGACGTAGGACCCAGCTCTACAGTGTAAGAACTCGAAGTCTCATACTCATTCGCACCAACACGAATGTAAGGCGCAACGCGAGACGTCACATGCCATGCAGTATTGGACTCAACACTAACCGAAGACGAGAAAGACTCCGAGCCGGAACTCGTCACAACACTAGGACTAACACGTATAAAGAAATCCGGAGTACCAACCTCCATAGCAAAGCGGAGAGTAACGGGATGGGCATCTGTGCCAAAAAGAACCTGAACCGAAACCCCGGCTGGAACCGCACCCTCAAGCAAAGACTGAAGCCTAGAAAGAAAAGCGGACGCAGCAGCACTATCTCCGCCGAACTGACTAGCAATGAAAGTATCCTCCGAAACACCAAAAGACAGAACTAAACGGTTGATAAAACCATCCGGAATCGACATGTCAACATAGTTCTTAGTGATGCCGTAAACTGGCTCACCAAGACGAGAATCCGGAGTAACAAGGTAATCCGTAACCCCAGAACCATCGGTAGGCGAAACCAAAAGCTTACCCGACCATGACGACAAATCAAGCCTAATGGTAACCGGACTAATGTAAATAGGATCGGAAGTGTTGTAAACATATGCCTCCCATGCAGCAACATCCGAGAAAACACGAACGCTCCCACCCGGAGCCGACGCCGACGAACCATACTGCGTAAAGTACATATCCGTAGGCAGCGTGTTGATATAAGGCGCAGAAGCGTCACCCCCATCATGACCCAAGAAGTTCAAATCCGAGAAAGGAGCGTTAGACCCTACAACCCAAAGCTTCTTATCATAGCCAAGAATACTACCATAACGAGTAGCTATGCGACGAAGGCGATCCTTAGTGGAGAAAGACGAAACAATACTATCACCCGTACCCCAATAGTCACGAACAGCATCAACACGTGTATCCTCCGCCGAAACCAAACCCACAACCTCCGGATTCAAAAACACAGACCGCGGCAAGAAGTCATGAAGTGCATCCAGAACCTGCCAGAACTCAACGAACGACGAATAAGACGCCGTAGGAGTACCTAAACGGTCATCACTCGCCAAGTAAATACGAAACGGAACCTCCGCGTAGTTCAAACCCAAGCCAAACAGAGCACCAAACAGAGCAGACGCATACGGAGAAGTGCCATACAGAGAAGTCCCAGCACCCGACCGTCGGCGGGCATTCAAAATCTCAGCACCATTAAGCGTTTCGGGCACTGTGGCGAGCTGTAATGCAGGAATGGTAGGGAAGTACTCCCCAGACACAGCATCGCGCAAAATAGCCCCGGATTCATCATGGACATAATCCCATATCTTGACAAAGAAGCAGCAAGGCTTACCATCCGCATACGTAAACAAGTCAACACGCTCCGACCATGTAATAGGAACAACCAGATCGACAAGAACAGAAAGACCCTGAAGCGTATCCAGCGACACAGCCTCCTCCTCCGTCTGGGGAACATAGTAATAGCAAGACGGACGAAGCAACCACTGAGGGGCGGCATCCAAATCTGTACTCGTATAATAGCTCACAGACTGAGGACGCGACATCAGAGAAGCAGCCGTAAAGTCAAACCACTGAAGGTCTGTCGTAGTCAGGCCCGACTCCGATAGAAACTTATACCGAAGCGGCATGTTGAAGCCCAACAAAGTATAACCCTCAGAAGAACGTGATGAATCGGAAACATGTAGAACCTCGACGAAAGGACCCGACGTCTTAAACAGATCCCCAAAATCATTAAAAGCAATACTATAAGGAACCCCATTAGACTGCATGAAGTCCAGAGCACGAAGGTCCATGTTCGAAAGGAGGAGATCCAAGAACTCATCCCAACCCGGATCAACCCTAAGCTCCTCCAAAAAGTAACTCCGGAAAACCTCACGAACAGCATCTAAAGTCATGACACTCTAATCTACAACAACGTCCGACAACAAAGGATAAGTAGCACCGCCCGTAAGCGTGGAAGCAATCTCGTACTCCACGTACTCACCAAGACCACCGCCAACCAAGCCGTAGATCGTACCCGTCGAATAGTCAACACTACCTACCGTAGACAAAACCAAACTCGAACTCAAGCCAGCACCAAGTGTCGAATAACCTGAAGCCGTAATGCTCGAAGCAGAACCCGACCAGAAAAGACGACTGCCGTTAACTAAGCCGCCAAGCGTGACCAAACCACTCGAAGCAGACAAAATAGAAGACGGGTAAGCCGAAGCACCGAACTCAACCTCCGAGATCAATCTGTAACGGAACTCCGAAGACTCCGAAACGGAAATGACGAAGTAAACAACACCGAAGTAGTACTTCAAACTGTCACCCGAACCACGTGTATACAACGCATACATCGTAGACGGATCAACAACACGAAGCGACAAAGGTGTAGCACCCTCCAAAGACCCAACACCTGCATTAAGCATAGTCAAGCTAAGGCTCTTAGACCAGTTGGAACTACCGTCACCAATAGAAGACCCATCTGGAGCATAGATGTCAAAGCCCGTAAGACCCGCCTCCGACGAAGACATATCCGTCAAAGGCATATACCATACCCCATTATAAAAAGCCGAAGCATTCACATAAGATGCAGGAGTAGCAGACAACAACAACGTCAAGTCATAGTAATAATTGCTGCCCGTGCGGCGGTAGCGAGCAAGACCACTAGGATAATAAGTAGACTCACCGACCGTAACACTCTGAGTAGAGGTGACAGAGCAAATAAGGCTATCCGAAGACGGCCCCGAACCACTAACACCAAGAACACCGTTAACCGTAAACGACGAATCGGGACGAACTACGAAGTCAACACCCCCGACACCGTTAGAAAGCGGAGTAACATACGACGGATGAGAGAAGATAGAATACTTACCCGAATGGAAAACACTCGAATCCTGATACAAACGAACAAGCTTAGCATCCGTACCATTATCGACCCCATCATACCACATAGCGTACAAGCCACTACCATAAGGAGCAAAAGATGCCGACAAAGGCGGAAGCGCTACAGACGAGTCCGAAAGAAGAAGGCGCCCATCATCCAGCGATACCAAGTAACTTACGCTGCCCCCGCCAAGCCAAACGTAATCACCCAAACCCGACATCGAAACATCGGCAGCGTTCAAGGCGTTACTATGGCCGGAATCTAAGATCACATACTCCTTAAAGCGGCCCGTAGAGTCAAAGCCCAAAACAAGCCCCGAAGCGTCGTACAGCACAATAGTACCCTCCGACGGCAAAGACCGCAGAACCAAAGAGTTCGAAACCTCCTCCGTAAGCTCCTCAATGGCACGAATCGTAGCCGTAATACCCGAGATACCCTGCAACGTAAGCTCCTGCTGGAGCAAAGCACTCGAAACCTGTGTCGACAACGTGACATTATCGTACGAGTACAACTCACGAAGCAAAGACATAGCACGTGGAAGCTGGCTCGAACCAGCACTACTAACATCATGCAGAACAACCGTGAACAGCAACGGCTGGGAGACACTAGTGCTATACTTAGGACCCGGAACCCCGTACTGATACAAGTAATCCGTCAAGAACTCAAAGGCACTATCGCCCTCATGCGTGGGCTTAACATAAATGGAAATAACTCCCGGAGAAACATCAAGCCAGCAACTCTGGACACTAGGAAAGCTCAATACGAAATTACGAATCTGGGACTCTGTGACAATACCCGAATTCTTGAAAACCTCACTAAGAAGGTAATTGCGGGCATATGATAACGACTGCGTCTCGCCATCCTGTGACGACGAAACATAGAACCCAAGATCCGTGGAGTCCGAAGACGACAAAAGCGGCAAAGAACCCGTATAACTCGGCGTCGTAACCTCAAGGCGACTGCCCGAAGATACAGTGAACCTATTATAGGTCCCCTGAAGCCAAACAACCGTATAATTATACTGCGACGGCAAAACAGGCTGCGCCCAGTTACTATCACCGAACAGAACGCACGTCGTATAATCCCACAAGGCACGGACCTTGTACAACTTAGCCTGCGGAGACGACAAAGACGCATTATAACTCGTATAAGGAAAGACCGGACTCACAACGTCACTCGTAGAGCTACTCTGGGCCTGAGCGAAAACCCAGACACTGGAAGACAGAACATCCGAACCCAACTTAACGTAACTGCTCTGGAAAGAACCCGACTGAAGCTCCAAGTACAACTTCCACGGCGTAACACGGTTTCCCGGAACCGTAAAAGGAAGGACCATAGACGAACCCGAAAGCATCTGCATAGGGATACCCTGATAAAGAGTAACCTCCGAATCCGTGCGGCAGTACTCGATATTATAGAACGAAAGCGTCCCAATCGTAAGGCACAACTGGAAAGGCGCACACACAACCGCACGACCGCCCGGAAGACCACGGAACCCAACCTTAACCGACGACGGACGGCTCAAGTCCAAAGGAACATCCTGCGTGTAAGCATACGAGATAAGCTGATCGGCACTATACCGGGCAAGCGATACAACACCATTAACAGCATCACTCAGAACCTCAGCATCCGACTCAATGTTAGCACCGAACCACAAAAGCTCCTTGCCAACCATACTGTCCTTCAACGAAGACCACGAAGAACCACTCTGCGACGAAACCTTCGATACAAGCGAATTATATATCTCCTCTATAGGACGAGCCATGCAATTATAGACAATTAGTTAAACGAACTCAGCGAATACTCAAAATCATCAAGGCGACCACCGTAGGAAACACGGACAACAACGTTATCACCACTAACACGGACGTCCTCACAAGTACAACCACGCAACTGCGTGATCGTAGCCGAAATACCCGCACGCAACGTAAGCTCCTCGACAACGTGCGGCGAAACACGGGAACCTATAACAGGACTCTGCAGAAAGCGACCATACCACGTCTTCAACAGCAAGTACAAAGCCTGCTTAAGCTCGTCATAACCATAGACGAAACTCAACGTAGAAGTGTCCGACAAAACCAACGGAAAATCCATGAAGCATCGATTTATGGGATATATAATTGCACAAAACCAAAAAGCCCCCGCAGCGGCACAACTGGACCGCGGAGGCTTAGACCACAAAAACCATACAACCCCATCAAGGAATAGCCGAAATGGCGGCTGCGGCAACACTAATGGGATTCTCAATAGTAGCTAGACCATTAGACACGGCAGGCAACTGCGTAACCCCAAGCTCGTCGCACAAGTCACGGCAGTCACCAAGCAAGACCGAGGCATCATTCAAGGCGGCACCCAAAGAGTCCTTAGCACCCGAAGCAGCCTGACGAAGACCACTGCCCGCAAGCTTAATACCCGCACCTGCTGGAGAAGCCGGAGTAGTCGGAGGACCAGCCAAAGCGGTACCCGCAGCCTCCGTCTCCGTGCCCGTCGCAGATCCCGTCAAAACCGTCTTCGCGGAGGACTCAACCTTAGAGAGAGAGTCACCTAGCTTCTCCCACTGCGAGCCAAGCTTATCCAGCTTCCGATTAATGTAATCCTTCGCCGCGTCCTTGATCATATCACGCAACGCAGAACGACGACGCTTGCCCTCATCGGGATCGTCAGGAACACTCTCCTCTGACTTATCCAAAGACGCCGAATACTTAGCGTCGATACAAACATCAACATCCAAACCAAAAGGAACTGCCATGACCAAATAACATTAATGCGTGAACGTCTTATCCTCCAACTCGTAGTACTCCTTACCAAAGTATGAAACCGTATTAGTACCACTACCAACCGCAACCAAATCCTTCAAAACCGCCTGCATGAAGGACTCCAAAGACGCAATATTAACAACACCACGGTTAGAACCATCGTGGACCACAACGTTACCATCCGTACTCCGAAAAACAAAACCACTGCTATTCTCATAAACAAACGAGGAACCAACTGTGTAGGCAACACCCCATGTAGAACCATCACTACTCACGCTCTCCCAAAGAACGCTATAACCCGAAGCAGAGTCCGAAGCACGGGTACTCCATGAACCGTCACGGCTACGGCCTAAAACCAAAGGACTGTCGTAGCCATTACTAACGTCCACAAAGACAACATCACCCTCATTCAAAGGTACATTACCCACAACCGGAATACGCAAACTCCGATCCCACACATTAGAACTCCGTAGCGCAACACGACCCTCACCCGAAGGATCACTAGAACTACTACCTACAACCAAAGCCTTTATCAACATAGCAACGCAAGCAAGGACTACAACAACCTCAAAACAAAGACGAAGACGAAGGACAAATCACACAAGAACGCAATCCAACGTGATATCCTGAACAGAACCACTATAAGCAGTACGGTAACCACAGCAGATATAACCACGACCCGATTCCCCTACGGCGTCCATATGGCGGCACAAGCACCCAGCACCAATATAACCTCCGACGATCTGGACACCGCTGAACTGCACCAAGCTGCCACGGAAGAAGGAACGCCAGAACCGATTTCGGCTCTCCCAAACACGACGCTCGCAGACGCTATCATTACTCATATACAAGTGGAACCCCCCAACACCGCTATTACCACGAAAAAGCTCACGACGAAGCGAACCAACGCCACCATCACCATCGAAGTAAAAGTCAACAACCCCCGGAACATCCGTCTGCCAACCACGGTCAAGACTAGGACTACCACCTCGGCCTAAAAAGCTAAATCTACTGCTACTAAGATCACTAGAACTCCACAATAACAGATCGTTAAAAATATAACCCCCAGAAGCGTCGTAATGCAAAGTACTACAACCACCACCGAGGCAGGCGCCCCCAAGCGTCAAGGCATCAAGCAACTTAATACCACGAAGACGTGGCAGAACCCAGCGGAAGCGCGAAAAGCTACTACCACTATGACCATTATAAAAAGGAAGACCCAGAACACTACACAACTCCGGCAACGTGTAATCACCATTAACGCAGTCGCTAACAACGTTACACTGATCCCAGAAGATCTTAGGATAGCATACGTAGTCATACTTATCGTCCCCAGACCCCACGCACGAAATAACAACCCATGAAACGTCGCTGTCCCCAAACGTGAAAACGTCACTAGGCAAAGCAGAACGAAGCGTGAACCGTAACTCAGGGCAGTACTTCCAAACACTCTCCTCGAAACTCCAACTCGTAGGCGTAAACTCCAAGGAACCAACACGTAAGATCAGAGAACTCATAACATAGACCTCTACTGCAAACGCAAGCCCGAAACAATGTCCGGACTCAGATAACTTATAGAAACACCGCTAGGAATAGAAAGCCAGTTAATACGAGGATTCAATACGCGAAGAATCCTGCGGTAATAACTAGAATCACTCCCGTACAACTCACGGCACAACCATAACAGATTGCACCCGACACTCGTCGCATACGTAAGACTCCCGTAACTCTGATACGCCTCCTCGATAGTCATGACAAAAAAAAAATTAAAAACTAAAGACGACCCGTAACCGCACCATAAAGCATATCTGCGGTAGCAACTCGCAACGTCTCAAACGACAGGTTAACCTCGATGACCTGCGGAAAACCACCGGCATAATACAACTCCGGAATACGAACACTCAAACTACGGATGAAAACATCATCAACATAAGTCCGACCGTAACCCAAAGCCAAACCGCTACCCGAAGTCTGGTAATATCTTACCTGACCACCCCACGGAAAACGACTAGGACTATTGCTACCACGAGTCCGGAACGTAGGAGGCGTGACCAAAGGATAAACACTCCCTACATACTTATCAACGAAGTCCGCAACCCCAGAAACAGCGTCCGCAGCTCCCGAAGATAGCTTGCTGAGAAAAGCGTAAATATTACGGGTAGACGGAGTATCTAAGGCCGAAATCCAATCCTGAATAGAAGCATCCAACTCCGAAGCGTGATCCCGGAACCAATCCTGAACACTAACAGCAGCACCCGAATCCAGATCAGTAACCCGACGAGGGTACGTCAGGAAAAACAAACGAAGCAACGGAGCAAAGAAGTCCCCTGCAACGCTAGTCTCCAAAACCAAGTAGCACTTAACACTAAAGCTCAAAGGCTCGCTACCCTGAAACTTAAACTTATGAGGATAGTCAACCTGAGGAACCAAGCCCCAACCAACCTGAAGCGCAGAACCTAAAGTCTGACCCACAATAGTAGCACCGAAACCACTACCCGGAAGCGCACCGAAGACAGACGTCGTCTTGATAGGTGCCTCAAGACCAAGACCACCCTCAGAGTACATACCGAAGCTCCAAACACCAGCAGTGCTAGAACTACCATCGGAGTACTCACCTGCAGGATCACTACAGCTCGTAACAAAAAGCCGTATCTTATTTAAATCCCGGATCTGTTGGACACTCAATGACATCACAAAACTATTTCTAGGATATATAATTGCTTAAAACCAACACCACAACCATACGGCATACACAACCCTAAGTAAAACCCGGAACCCACAACGAAGGCCGAAACCAAATCCACACAACATACCGGAACCCGCACAACCCACAACGCACAACCCCGCATAACCCCCATAAACCACAACGAAGGCCGAGGAAAACCCCGGCCTGTAATCATCATAAAATAGTAAGTCCCTACATATACGTATGTGCTCGTCAAAACTTCTGATAGTTGGAACTAAGCCCCGAAACATCCTGCTTATTCACTGCCGACGAGAAGTCATTGAAAGCAACAGCACGAACCTGCTTAATAGCCGTATCCGAAACAATCGAAAAAGACTCCTGACGGGCAATAGCCTGTGTGAGCTTCTCAATGACCTCCGGACGGCGAACATCAATACGCTCATCAACACCATAACCGGAAAACTCCGAAATGTTACGGGCATACTGAACAATATCATCCCCTTCGTAAGCCGGACGGTTCGTGTAACCTCCGCCTACATACATACGGGAAATATCACCAATGGTAGTCCAAGCACCCCCAGACCGGGAAATGTCCTTCCGAGTCTGGTAGTTCAAAAGGGTACCCATAGTAGCACGAAGACTCCACTCCGGAGAAGTGAAGCGCTCGAAAACACGACCCCCAGAAGCTTGAACCGTACCCGACTTGCCTTTCCACTGTGTGCCGAAAGCCTGCAAGCCTGTCAAATTATAAGCATTCTTAGCTAAGGAGGAACCTAGAGTAATAGAATAACCCGAAGCCTGTCTGTCTGCTGGAAAAGAAGTTGTCTGTGCCATAGGAACTGAAATACCTAACTCCGGCATGATGGAAGCAGGATTAACCGTCGAACCCATATTCGAAGCACGCCGGAAAGTAATATGAAGATGAGCACCAGTAGTATGTGTACCCGTATTACCGGAAACGGCTACAACGTCCCCTTTGCGGACACGTGTGCCCACCGGAACAAGCGAATTGTCCTGCAGGTGGGCCATGCCTATCACTATGCCGTTATCAAGCGTAATCTGGAGCGATTTGCCGCCTGAACCGCCCTCCCAGACGCGAGTCACAACACCATCACCTAAAGACCGCAAAGGAGTGCCTCCAGCAATACGCAAATCAAGACCAGAGTGAGGTCTACTATGAAGTGAGTCAATAATACCATACTCGGTAGAAACAACACCCTTATCCTCACGGGCGTACTCCTCACCGACAAGAAGCTTATATAACTCAGAACCAACATAGCCCTGAACCTCCGAGTAAGCCCGAGTACCTCGAACAACTGCACCACCCCCGGACCCGGTGGCAAGTTCCGAAAACCACGTAGGAACCAAAGCCCACTCCGTCGTAAAATCAGATTCTGAGCCGTCGATCTTTAACTTGGCGATAGATGCCCGGTGGATCAATTTGAAGCCGCCAAACAGGAGAAAACCCCACAAGGCAGCCTGACCTACAGACATCACAATATCCAAAAGAGCAAGGCCCGCCTTAACCGACGCAGGAATAGCAGCACTCCCCGCACGACGCAGAAGCCAGCCTAGAACCCCACCGCCATCCTCGTCATCATCCGTAGAAGCAGAACGCTCGGCATCATCCGCAACGTCATCTATGTCATGAGACTCAATGTAAGCACGTAAGGCAGACGGAGACATGGCAGGCAGCTCTGCATCCGCAACATCCTCCGAAGACAGTTGGGCCATAGCCGCAGCCCAGACCTGCAGCGTCTCTGCGGAAAGAGCCAGAAAAGCATCAACACCCGCACCCTGTATGTCAACCTCTGCCCTCTGCATTACATAGAGCCTGTAGGATCGTTAGCGGTACGAATGACCGTGGTAGAATTGTTATTGACCATAGTAGCATTGCCGGAACCCTCAGAGGTCGACGGTGACGATGCCCGAGACTCACGAAGGACATCCAACTGATGGGCTAAAGTGTCAACCTTGTACAGCAAAGCATCCAACTTTAAATCGGAAGCAGAAACATACTCCTCCAGCTTCGGAGCAGCAGAACTCGTCGTAGTCTGTATAGACCCCGCAATACTAGGCAAGAAAGTGGAAAGCTGAAGTTCAGGCACCACCGCAGAATCACCTCCACGAAGACGAATGTTACGCAACGCCAAAGCACGCTGGAAGTCTGCCAAAGCTCCTGCAGATGCACGGCGACCCGTAGCGCCCTTCATACCTAACTTCATTAGCCCAGCATCCACATTATCTCCTGCAAAAAAACTCATAATATTGAATGCAGCCGCAGTCTGATAACCTACCACACTCGGATCACGCACGGCATCATACTGACGCTGCATGTCCGCAGTGCGAAGCAAGCCACGACCCGCTGGTGCTACGTTAACCTCACCACGGGCAATCCTATCCCAAGCCTCTACAAAGGCTGGATCAGACTCACCACCTTCGTAACCCTGAGCACTTGCAGCCATGGCACTGTCGACAGTATTAAAGAACAAATGAGAGTACATGCCATCGGCACGACCCAGATAATCTGCAGGGCGACCAAGCTCGATACCGACGTTACCACTAGTAATCATCCGGTAAATCTCAGGATGCTGAGCAAGAAAAGCACGGCGCTCCTCCGGAGAAGACTTACTCAGCCAATCCATAAGCTCACCACGAGCAGCGTCGGGCGATAACCCCGGCTTACCCAAGACCAGCTCTGCATACATAGCAGGATTGGACGAAAAAGCGGAGGACAGTAAAGCATAGGAGTTAGACCGCTGGCGCTCCGACTCAACCTGAAGCAACAACGACGTAGAGTAACCCATCTGCTCTTGGGGAGACAAAGAATCATAAGAAGTAGTCCCGGAAGCATCCTCGATCTTACCCAAAGCAACCAATGACGGGGAAGACCCCGATCCCTCGGTAAAAAGATAAGCCGCAGCTAACCCATGCTCAACGGCCCACGCGGCAGAGACAATGTTAAAAGTCTTACGCTGAGTCTCCTTAATCTCAGACCACGCCTTAATAGAAAACAATGCCAGAGCAGCTGCACTCGCAGGACCTCCAGCATACAAGGCAGATAAGCCCTTCTTCAATACAACACCCGCACCCAAAGCACCGAATCCTAGCTTAGCAGCAGCAGACAAAGCTTCATCAACACCCGACGCCGCAACGGAACGATCAATATCCGATAAGCCCAGAACACGCATCGGCTGCATACTACTAACATCCCTATTGAAGCTATTGACATAACCCTGCAAATCGGAGTCCATACTCTTATAAAGCTCATACCCCGCATTAGCAGAAGCAATAGTAGCATCACGTGTAGACTTGGTAGAAGACATAACCAAGTTGAATACGTCACCAAGACGATTCCAGATAGCGTCTATCTTATCACCCCACTCCTTCCACTTATCCGGATTGAGAAGAACATCATTCAACCACTGCTGAACCTTCTGGTTGCTGAAAAGACCATACAGAACGCCAACCGTCCCCGCAATGCCGCCCAGCAACTTCAAGGTAGACCACCAATCACCACGACCACTCTTAGACGGCTTAGGCTGGCGGAACTCAAGACGCGCAGGTGCACCCTTCGTAGGCTTGCCCAAAGAAGCAAGAATCGCATCCGACGTGGTCTGAATAGTAGACACAGACTGATCGAACTTCTCCTCGCGCTCTGCCTCGTCCAAAGAATCTATGAGATGATCATCAGACGACGAACGAAGGCGATCCCACGTACCACCCGAAGTCAAACTACTACCAAGCTCAAAAGCACTCGACTGCAAAGCAGCACTCATACCGGACCGAGCCGGACCACCACCCGAACGGGTAGCCCACGAAAGCATAGCATCAAGCTGGCGCGGAGACAAGCTCCCAAGCGTGGAACCTAACCCCGCAGCAGCAACACGCTCCGAAACACTTAAAAGACCAACACGCTCACTAGAGGATATACGAGGGAAAGATGCAGCACCCGAACCCCGGCGCGCTAAATCCGAAACACGGGACTCCTGTGTAAGCAACGAATCAACAGGCTTCCCCGACATGACGTTAGAACGGATGCTATCAAGCAAAGCTAAGCGAGCTGACTTCTCAGAAGACGACGCAGACGAAGACTCAATCGTCTTCATCTTATCATCCAGCGAAGCCAGCAACTTCAAGGAATCCTCCAGAAGCTCCTTATTAGCAAGAAGGTCCTTGCGGCTAAGATTGACCTTGTCAATCTTCTCCAAATACTCATCCAGCGCGGCATTCAGGCCGCTAATTTTAAACTTCTCGTCCGACGCCATATAACAATACCACTACTTAGCCTGAGCGCGCGCATTCGCCTCAAACTGCGCAAGCATAGGCATAGAAAGCTCCAAGAAAGACTTGAAGTCAACCATATGTGAAATCTGAGAGAAACGGTTGACAAGACGTGCTGAATCAAGCATCTTAACCGTATCCCCAAAAGGAACCAAAACCTTAACATCACGACCGCACTCGTGACACTTACCCATTATACTCGGACGAACACCATGAAACGCAACCTGCGTGAACAACAACGCCGAGAAGTAAACCGCCAACGGATACTGACTAATGACATCAATGCCCTTAGCAATAGCCTCGTTATCGCTACAGTCCTGACCAAGCGTAGCAGCCATGAAAGCCTGCTCATAACGAAGACTGTAATGATCGTAGTCGGCTAAGGCATATTCAACCAAGCGCTCCTCATCCGAAGCACGGAGAATACGATAAGTGTACTCCGTACCCAAGTCATCCCAAGTCTTCTTAACCTCCGACGGCGTCTTGGGTGCAAGCTCAATAACCTCCTGCTGGGTAATGTCATAAACAACAGAGCTGACAACGTCCTTGCCACCATCCTTACATACAGGACAAACAAAGTCCGTAGTGATCTGATTCATACAAACACCCGACGCAGCGATCATAAACAAATAATCGCGGTCGCAGATGGTCATACGCTCAAGGTCCTCCGGGTGGGCCAGAAGCATGCGAACGAACTCCTGACGAATCTGCTCCTCCGTGTAATCCGTAGAAGCAAGCTGAGAAAGGTGACCGACAAGCGGCGTGTTTAAAACAGTCTGCGTGAGACCAAAGATACCATTAGACGGAAGCTGAACAATCATTGCAAATTAATTTGAAGTGGTAATACGGAAAGAACGAAGGTGCTCGGCCTTTGAAATAACCTTACCCAAGAACGTACCGTCCTGCCAAACAACGAAACGGTAACCTATTTGCTGGGACCAAGTCATAGGAGCAACCGCAGACGGATTCACAGCAGGCGTAGGCGTCCCAAAAACGCAGCCCTCGAACCTGCAAAGCTCAATCGGGGTATCCTCCATAGAGCTGCCACCCGCACTCGGACGGTAAAGAGCGTAAAGGATAATCGTAGGACGAACATAAGTGCTACCCGTACCCCCTAAAGAATTGATAATACTCTCGTTGGTAGCCTGCTCACCTACAGGACGACTCGTAATGGGGGAAGTAAAGTACTCCGAAGACGGCAAGCGCAAAGCCCCGTTAGGTGCAAACTGATCATTGTACAAAAACAAAGACGGGAAACTAGCGCGAGTATAATCCGGGTCGCCGGAAACATAGAAATTGATAGTCAAGTAATCCTGCGAAATAGACGGCATGGAAACACCCAAGACCGAGCTATGTGGTGACCATGACAACGTAGCACTCGGACCACTCAAACTCGTCAAAAGGAAATCCGTGGAATGCCACTGCAAGGAGCTATCACTACCGTCCACAAACGTAAGACGAAAGTCACCCTGCAAAAGCGGAGCAATGACATGACGAGTACCGGAGGAACCTCCCGAAGCCGAAAGACTCATGAACTCACGACGCGAAGCAACAGCACGCTGAACCAAAGTACTTAAACGACCCATAACTCTACCCCACGTTAGTCAATTTCGTAATGTACGTATAGTGAACCTTCACCGACCACAAAACAGGATCACCCGCAGAACCCGCAACGGAAAACTGGACCGGATCAATGTCCGTAATAAAAGCATCGCACAAGGTACAAGCCGTAAGCAACGTAGATGCAGCAGCAGATGCTACATTCAAAAGGTTACTAAAGAACGAAGCACCGCTCCCTATGTTGAGAACATTGGAGACATCCCCCATAATAAGATGAATATTATGAAGACGCTGCTCGTAGTAAGCTCGCTCAATCTCATAACGAACTGCTGTAAACCTGCTATCCGGAACCTCGAAAGACCAGTCCCCCGACTGGAAAACCTGAGTCGGAAGCTGAACAGAAACACCACGAACCGGAACCTCAACCTTAGCATACTGCTCAGTAGGAAAAGTCAACGACTGAACAAGAAACATAGACTGAGGTAAATTAGGCCACACCATCGTAATATCCCGCTTCGTCAAAGGAGCAGGAATGGCAGCAGTGAAAGCAGAAATCTTAATACTCATTGCAACACCGATCTGAAAAAGGAAGCTGTGAGGTGGGACACTACAACCCACGCCCACAGCCTCCTAGAAGTGGATAAATAAACCCGGAACTACAACCCACGAAGATTCTTGTTCTCGAGCCACTGATAAATGAACTGATACTGCCACTGCCAGTTGGTCTCCGGGGTAGCCTGATTAAGCTGAACGTCACCACGGCCCGCAAGCCACGCACCATGCAGAATGACCTCGAAAGACTCGTTACTATTGAGGTCGCGGGCAATGACACCAATGTCACGCCACTGTGTAGGATCAACCGTCAAACCACCCGTAAGCTGATTCCAAATCTCAGAACGGATGCCATCCAGAATAGAACTGATAGTACCGTCGTCCGTCTCCGGAACAACAAACTGCCACGTGCCCGAATTCTGAGCAACCGTAGGATAGCGAATCTCCTCACCCGCGACGTACAACCGCGTCTGACGGAGAGAGTCCGACGGAAACGACGTGCTCTGAACCGTGATGCTGTAATCCTCAAAACCCGGAATGGACAACGCGAAGTTGTGAATGTTCATCGGGTTCGTGATGATACCCGTGAAAGTCTGTATTTTACGTGTCATAGGACAAGCAAGAAATTTTTATTAATTAACCATCGAAACAGACGAACTAACACTACCATCACGGGCGATGATGTTAATATTAACACCCTGCGTCAACTTCAAGAAGTAGCAGACAATGTTAATATTCAAGTACTCACCGCCGTTCGTCAGATCATCGCTGTTCAAAGAATCCCCAATATCAACATACGACTCGGCCTTAAGCTCATTGCGAGAGATAAACCAGCTAAGCATCGTATTCATGCGACCTTCGAGGTCAATACGCGAAGCCTTGTTAGCGGCAACGTCCGTATGGATAACTTGCTCAATGATGTCGTAGCTATTACTAAGCAAGAACTCGATGACACGCATAACGTTCGCCTGAGCAAAGTAGGAAGTGCCGACTCCGTAGAGACCCTTCACGTCAAAGATGAAGTTACCCGTAGCAGTGCTATAAACAGAACCAATACCGTCCTCCTTATGCATCTCAACGACATTCTCAAAGCTCATAGTCCGAACAAGCGTCGACGGGTAAGTACCATAAGCCTTGTAAGACGGAAGCTGGTTCCGATTGCGAGTAGAAGCAGCAACAGCACTAATACGTCCGCACCACCCTGCAGTACAGTCAAGGTTATAAACCTTAACGCCCATCGTAGTACGAAGCGTATAGCGCTCCCAACCAACGATGCCGAACGAGTGCATGTTCAGACCCGCATTAGCAATAGCGTCGAACCAAGTGCGAGCATTCGTACGGGTAGTAGTCTCCCAATTAACTTCGTTAGGATTGATCCACGCAGACGAATTAACCGTCGTAGGGAAGCCAAGCAAGGCACAGCAGTCCTGACGAAGCTCGGCGATCTCAGACATCTTAGTCATGACTGCACCCGGACCCGCAGAGGAATCAAAAACAGAATCGCTATTGCCTTCCAGATAAGCATCCCAAAGGTAACTATTAACCAACTCCGTAGACGACGAAATGTCACGATCCTTGAAAAGCTCGTAGGCTGCGACGAAGTCATCTGCCACGTAAGCCGGAACTGTAGAAGAAGGAGAAGCAATGCCCGGAATCGCCGCATCAGCAACTGTGTATGCGAACGGCGCGTTCGTCAAAGCAACACTAACAGACTTACCCGCAGCCCACGCAACGTCCGAAACAAAGTACGTAGAGTCATTCGTAATGACATCAGCGTAATTATACGAAACACCGTTGTAGGTCAAGTCCACAAGCGAGAAAGTCAGAGTCTCGAGGATGTTAGTGAAAGACGGCTGCGCCGTAGCACCCGAAGCCTTCGTACTCTTACCACGAGTCGAAGCACCTGCAGTAGTGTAAGTCTGACCCGAATAAGCTGCAAGCTCCAGACTATACATCTGGGTACCCAAGAACGTCTTAGGCGACGCCGACAAAGTAATCTGAGCAGGGAAGCCGCCCGGATAGCGAAGACGGAACAGAGCCTGAACCGTAGGTTTAGAATCGCCCTCAAACGAAGTCTCGATAGCCGTAGCTACGCCCGAGAAGTCAATAGCCGAGGAATCGGTACTATAAGGATACGAATAAGTACCTACTGCACCAGCACTCGTAATATACACAAACAGCCAATTCTCCTTACTGCCCAAGCGGACAACCTCGATGTAAGACTGATTCTTCTCGAAAGCACGAAGCGCCGTGGCAAGCGTGCCATTCAAACGACCCAAACCCTGAGGATTGAAAATAGAACGGAAAGTGGTACTATTGCAGACAACAGGTGTCCCACAAGGACCCCAGTTGGCATCCATAACCATACCCATCACGTCGTCAGTACTCGAAGCCTCGACGTAGTTGGTTTCATCGGTGTATTGCACTGAAATTAAGGGATTTGCGCTCTTTCCCATGATTGTAAACCAGTTATTTATTTATGGGATATATAATTGCATGAGTATCTTTATGTACATAATGCCAACGGAAACCACCCGACGTAATATGCTCCCCACGACAACAACCCCGAATGCCATATACAAGACCAGAAGTCGCTCTAGCGGCTTCTGCTGCAGACGGATAAACATGCAGCAACTCACCACTCAAGCTGAACTGACCCACATGACGAACAGAACGAGACCCCGGCAACTCCCGCTGCGGATGTTTAAAAACCCGCTTAAATCCATAAGCCGTCTTTAAAGTACCACGACAACACTGACTAATAGGACCATTACAAACTCCCAGTACAGCACTCGCCGTAGCAGCACTGTCAAACTCCGCCAACAACTCACCCGCAAGCGAATACTGTAATACCGCCTTCCTAGTGGCAGCATGCAACTTAGCAGCATGAGATGGATCAAGTTTGCGCCCCTTGTGGATCGCTGATAGAATAAGCCCTGTGCCTGCATGATGCGGAACCCCACGCAAAGCTAAAGACATCGCACGCCTAGCTGCCTCTGAATGCTTCCTACCCTTCCGCGAAGCAGACATCTTCCGTCGTGCCTCCTCCGAAACTTTGCGACCCTTAGCCGCACGAGAGATCTTCGCCTTCGTCTCCTCAGAAAGCGGGCGACCCTTGTACAAGGCCGAAAGGCGCGCTTTAACCTCCGGACGACACTTATAACCAAGACGACCCTCGCCTCCACGTGTGAGGTTATAACCATGCTCCGGATTATTGGAGTCATAGCGCCAAATGAAATAGACCTCCAGCGCGTTAAGCCAAACCATAAGATCGGTCCGCGATGGGCTGAAAACCTCCGCCAAAACCATGTAACCCCACGTCTCCGGCGGATAGCGCTTCCGGGCATCACGGATGAGATAACCACCGTAATCGCGCTTGGTATTTAACCAATGCTCCTGACGCTTAGTCGCATTCGTGGGCAGACCAACATAGTACTTAACCGACGGCGAAGTCCGCAGATAGATAATACCCCGATACATATAAAGACAATACGTATACAATCACAACAAAAGAAGCAGCAACCTAAGTCACCGCTTCAATAAGTATGAATGAAAATTACAAGGTCGCAAGGACAAACCCCTTGCAAAAACATATACGTAGAAGAACTACGCCTTCGAAATAGTACCCTCGACCGTAGGCGGCTCGTCGGGAATAACCCCGCCAATGGGAAGTGGCCCCTCCGCAATGAGATACTTCTCCGCCATGACGCCGTTAGGAACAAGCCAAAGCCTATAACTTTTCCAGCGATTGGCTTCATCATAATCTTCAAGAATCAAACTCGAACGCCACCGCATGTGAAGCACACGCCGGGCACCCTTCCGGTCCAAGTTGTCACGCTCGCTCTCAACCCGGAACCTAAGCAACCTCATCCCCACGTCCAGATGCCAGTCATCGTCCGGATGGAGAATATGAGCGTAGGAGTCATAAGACCACCGCTGACGAATAGTATTAGCAACACGCCAGATGTCCTCCTGCTTCTCAACAACAAGCTTAGCGTCGTAAATCTGCTCAAAAGGAAAAGCCCGCATGTGCTCCAAAGTACCATCGGCAGTAGTACAGTACGAGTCGTAAGCCTTCGGCAACGTGAGATCAGCATCCTCACGGCTGTAAACCAACGACGGATACTTAAGATGATCGTCCAACGCCAAAAGCTTATCTATGTCGGAAGCGTAAATGGCTTCACGCAACGGAGGATACGCTGCATGAAACCATTCCAAAACCGCCTTCTCGTACTGAAGCAAAAACATGCTACTTCGATGCTAACTTTTTAATCCCATAAACATAGTCCTCTACGTTCAAAGACTTACTGAGAAGATCCTCAACCCCAGACAAGAACGCAGCCAAAGCGTACACACTGTTCAAAGACGAAGCGTCGAACGATACCTCAATGGGGTCTTCATATACATCCGAAAGGTCTTCGTATGCGTAAACCGTGACCGTAGAATCATCGAAGCCAAGATAAACCTCATCCCCGTCAACCGACTTAAAAAAACCCTCAAGGCGATCCGGCTCCGAAGACGCAACCTCGAACGTCGGAACCATAGACAAAATAGATGCCGCAGCAGCAGGAAGGCTGAACGTACCCGTAGAGTCCGTAACCTCCTCCTTAACCTCGGCGTTCAGATCAACCATAGACGGAATATCCTCCGCACCGCCCTTGTGGTGAAGATGATAATCGGCAAGACCTTTCGAAATGCGCTTGCCTGTAGCAACCTTATCGTTTACCGATGCCGAATTCTCGGAATCGCAAACATGTGAATAAAAAGCCCCCATAATATAAAAAAAAAATTATACTCCAGATGTGTAAATGAAAACCTCCGCCTTCATCTCCTCGTAGCGATCACGACACTTATCCGAAAAGGATGCTAAAGCATCAAGATTGACCGAGCCATTATCTGCGTCCAGAACAACAGACCGCAAGATGGTAAGTTCCTTCTCTGCCATCTGCCAAAGAACATACATCTTAGCGTAGATAAGGCGATCCCCCGCCAAAGTATCCAAGTCCGAAAGACGCAAATAACGACGGTAGGTGAGAACCGCAGGAACGTAACGAATCAAAGCCCTATGTGAAGCAGCATCAAAATCAACACGAACACTACGATTACCCTGAAACTGAAAGTCGATCTTAGCATTCACAACAGCGAAAGCATCCTCCGGGAGCGACGTGGATTGAGACGAGCAATGAACATACTCCGTGATGTACAAGTCCGAACGAAGCTCGTCAACACACGACGAAATAAGATCATCCAAACTGCTAACCGCAAACGACGAAACACCATCACCCTCCCAGATCGAAACACTCCGAGGAATAGGATACGTCGCAAATAACTTATCTTTAAAACTCAAGGACGCCATAGAACTCACCCATTAACGTACATATGCTGGCACGAAGCGCAGAAAAACAACCTACCACTACAATCCCGAATAGCAGAATAGCCCTCCGGCGCCGAAGGCGTAGAAGACGGAACAGGACGCCCGCCGAACACAAAGTCCGAAACAACACCCCTAGCATCCTTCACATAGAACCGCTTAATGCCACGAGGAACAGTAACCGTAGACACAGCCTCGAACGGAAACCATGACTTCTTGTCCCAAGACATACTAATCGGAGAACCCCCGTAAATAACACGCATAACTGAAGGTGCACCGTAGGCATCCTGAAGGGAGACGCTCTTCATCGCCTGATGGAAAGAAACCCCATACACGCAAAGCGTGTCATGATCATCTCGGCGCTCCGGATAAACAAGGCATTCCAAGATGCCTTGAGAATTGCGATTTACAGGCTTAACCGCAGAGACCGAATAAACCATGCCGTCAATCAGAAAACGATCATCAAGCATCGGCAAACGCGGAAGCCCCAAGCATGTCATATTAACAACCCACGGAATGAGATCACCGTCCTCGACCAAAGCATCATCACCGAAAGACTCCTGAACATAAAACATGTCCGGATTCTTCTTCACAATAACCTGCTTGAAAATACGAGCAACCTCAAAAGAAGTGCCATCCTGATAAATGTCAAACTCCGTCTTATTGACCATAAAGAAACAGTCAGAACGAAGCGGATGACGAGATATACGAATATCCGCCATCCGCGCAGCAAAAAGCGTAAGCGCGTTCAGCCTTATATCAGGTGACTCCGACATAGAAAACTAGGCGTTACGCAGAATGTCATTAACAGAAGACAAAGCCTCCGAATAAACACCGTTGATCTGAACAGCAGCAGCAACCGCAGACATAGCGTCGTCGAACACTGTATTCAGAACAATAGCATGGACCGACGAAGGAATATCCGAGCCGACAATATCCATACGGACATCCTGACTGTCGGCATCCTTGGAAATCTCAAAAGACGCCTGCGAAAGCTTACCTTTCAAAACAGCAGCATCACCCTCACCACTGATAACCCAAGCATCCGACTTAGGCGCCGTTGCCTCAAGCTCCTCCTGAAACGTAGCAAAGTCTGCAGACAAAACACTATACAAATCCATAACCACCAAATTTTGTTTGTGGGATATATAATTGCACGCGCGCACTAGGAGGCCCACAAACCCATAAAGGTAACCCAAGACCGCAAAAAGAACCGCACAGGCAAGCCAAAACCCTAGAAGATATAGAACAACCCCAATGAGAAACTCAAAGACATCCAGAACGACCATAAGGTACCAAATTTTGAATTGTGTGTTAGTCCATCAACCGCAAAAAGCGGCAAATCTTATGAGGTAGCTTCAACCGAAGCTTCTCACACAGCAAAACCCAACGCAAATGGGACGGGTGAGACATATAGAAAAAGGCAATACCCGCCTCATAACAAAAGCCATAGAACAGTCCGTGATTATACGGAGGTAACTCAACCTGATTGCCATTATCTAGAAAGCGAACGACGAAGCTACAACTGCGGAAGCCAACAACCTCTGCATCATAACCTCGACCAGCCCAGTATACATAAACCCTATCACCACGCTTAACCCTCCGATGGCGACCAAGACGGAATCCCATAACTACATCAACTTAGAAGCATAAAGAGAATGCAACGCATGCAAACAACGTAACCGAGAAGTAGTATCATGAAGTGGCCACCAGTACAATGAATGCGAACCGCCAGAATGATACTCACTAAACTCAGGAATTAAGTCGAAAACAGAACACGAGAACGGTAAAATGTGATTATTAAATAAAATATTCGATAAACGATAACCAAGCTTAGCAGAAGCATCGTAGAATACATAGCATAACCCCGTAAGGTCACCCTGTGCAATATGTTGCTTATAAAGCAAAGTAGCCTCATTTATTATAAGAATCGTATCCGCAATCCTATGTGTACGCCAATAATCAACAAAGCTCTTACGTAACCGAGCGGAATAATAGAACATCAAGTAATCTATAATAGGATCATCACCAATCCGACGAGCCGTAAATACAATCCCGAAACGCGCAAAAGACTTAAACAGCCACGACTTGAAACGTAGCAGACGAACAGGATGCAAAGCATCACGTGCAGAAAGCGATAAGTCGCAATCAAGGGTAGACAAGGCGAGGGACACCCTCCGACGGAGCAGCGTAAACCAGAATGACAGAAAACGTAGGAGCTGTAGGAAAAACAGAAACCGGGGTGAAAGTGAAAACTACCTTCCGATGGCCGGAATACAAAGTATCGTCCGAAACCGTACCGCTCTCGCAAGTGCAAACGCCCACATGACAACTCAGAAGTCTGTCTATAACAGAATCAAACTCATCCTTCAAAATCTCCATAATTATTGAAAATTAATCCATATACTACGCCCTACCAAGTCTATCAAGCCTATCACCTAACCATAAAAACAGCCGACCCAGCCCCACTAGAAGCCCTAAGCCTGCGAACAGAGCACCATAAGCAATAAGATAGACTGGAATAGCAACAAGCCAGTGCAACACCATAAACAACGGGGAAATAACATGACAGAACCTAATGCGCTCTCTACTTGGCTTAACCTGTCCAAGATACAACCGTAAGGACCATGCCGGAATATAACCCCAAGACCATCGAAGCTCTATCGCCCAATTACCAATCTTATAGTTGCGACCTATGTTCAGTAACCCTCTACGAAGAAGGAAACCATGCCCGTATGCTCGAATTGTTTTCACTTCTCGTAGGGATTCTGTTTTAAGTGGTGAACACTGACAGCCAAATCCGCGTCAATCAGACCGCGAAAGTCAAATTTAAGCCTATGGAGAAAATCAAACTCTTCAATAGACAATTTGTCTTCGTCATATTTATACCACTCACTGCAGGAACCATCCTCCATACTACAAGACACAAACATCCCAGCCGCATTAAAATCATAGTTGTCAAAACAAGGAAACTTCGCTTTTGCTAACTCCACCAGCGGAACGAACGGCTTGCCGTCGTTGTAGTCCTTATCCGTGATCTCCTTGTACAGATCAGACATCGGACGAAGTACAAGCTCTATATCGTCGATATAGGTGTATTGCTCATAATGCCCGTCATCGGAGACTAAACCGACGTCACCGTCCCTACAAGGGTCTACATTGCCAAGCTGACGTATTGTCCAAATATCCTGCTCCTCGTCTTGAACTTTTAAACCATACGGCAGGTACCCAGCAATATCCGCAAAGGTTAATTTACATACCATAATTGTAAAATTATCTTAACGACTCTTTATTGCGGTAAGCATAACGCCACCTTATCATTCTCCGTTCGCCATTGCTGACAGCATCATAACCTATTACAAGTCTACCACAGACCGGACAACAACGCTCATCATCACATATAGCCACCCCGCAACAATTCGTAAACATTGTGGAATTGTAGGGATTCGACAGATGAACATACGTCATCTCCTTCTCATATACACACCTTTGAGCCATCACCCTTATTTTTTAGGAAGATTAGTATAGCCGTCAGAGAACATCCAAATCCCTAAGCAGGTCAAAACAACATAAAGCACCAACTTAACCCAAGCGCCTGCTTCATAGGACGGAACCACAGAAGATAGTCCCACAACTGCTAACAGCAGACCTGCTACTGTGTCAAACGATGCTTTAGTCATTGTTTTAACAATTCAGGATTATCATGAATATTGCCAATCACCTCACAGCACTGAGACAGCCACGAAGCGATCTGCATGTCTGCAATAGGAGAATATGGGTAAAGCTGCTCGGTATGATCGTACCCAAACGATATAGGATTAGACTCGAAAGCAAAGCCACCGGGAACTCGGAAGACGGTCCGAACATATCTGAGAACACCATCTTTAAAGATGTCACCCTCCCAAATGTCAGTACCGTTCTTATCCTGAAGACCCAGATAGCAACCAACCGTAGTAGGATCAACGGCGAAGTTCTCTACAGTTCGCGGATGTACAGACCAGTCACAAATACACACAAGATCACCTGCGTGATACAGATCGCCATACATCCACCGCTTATCATCAGAACGTCTGCCTCTAAATCTATAATTAGCTAACTCCATAAGCAAATTAAAATAAACACTTCATAAACGTAACCACTAGTCCACATAGCGGAAAACATAGCCACTAGCACTCTTGCGCTTACCCTGACAGCACAAGCTTATACTAGAACGGCAGACCCCGGTGAATTCTGAAGACTTTGTAATAGAAGGACATACAGTAACCTCACCCGTAGACAAACAAGTAACCTCCACACGTCTACACCGCTTTAATGCCTCAGCAATAATACGAGACTTGCAGCCCGCGTAAGGATCAATAGCGACCCGACGAGCGACCTCAACCAAATCCATGCTGCGAAGTAAAATGAATCCATTTAACTGCAAACGAACACCATCTATAGTATCCAATAAACGTGTAGTATGCCCCAGCAAACCCAAGTCAGCAGCACAATCCTTTACGGACGGCCAAGACTTAACAAAGGAACCATCTACAACCGAAAACCCATAGACTGTAAACACCAAGTCACGTCGCTTACCACGTTTTAAAGAAGAACTGCGTAAAGTCTCTAAACGATTAGACGCAGAAGACGCATCTGCCTTATAAACAAAGAGGTAATCATAAACTCGACTACGAAGACTCGAGCAACAAGCCGTAATGGAAGCAGAACTAATCCCTAATTCTCTAGCAGCCACATGAGCACCATAAAACTCCCCAACAAACTCCCCAGACGATATCCGATAACACAAAACCGGAATACTCTTCTTACGCAATGTCTCCTCGGAAGCACGACGGTTATGCAGCATCTCAACTACATGACGTGGCTGCTTAAAACCACTACTCCCAAGACCGCCCGTAGTGGAATTATAACCATGCTTATAAGTATCATAATAGGATATCCAATAGACCTCACGCTCATTTAAAAGAGCAGAACGCGACTCCAACGTATCACACTCTACACGCTCCAGAATCTCATATGTGAAAGACGAAGGACCATACTTACGCCTAGCGTTATCAATAGCACTCCGACCACTCGTATAACGAGTACCCAAGCTCATAAACTGAGAATGACGAATCGAGCCGTCACCGATAGCCTGACCTACATAGCTCAAACCCGTAGGAATACAAGTGTACTTATAAATGATACCATCAAACTTATTGCACGTAATATTTATGCAAATATAGTAAATGGTTTATGAAACTCAAAACTTTGAAGCAAAAAAAAAAACCGGGGTAAATTTCTTACCCCGGATCGAAAAACACACCGTCAAAATGACTAGGCCCCGTAGTTAACCGTAAGCTTAACTACTGCCGTTTTCTTATTAAAGCAGTACGCTTCCATGCTCACCATCGACTGACGAACAGTAACACCAAGTGCCACAGTATCCGTAGGAACAATGGGAAGGAATATGCCCATGTAGAAAGCTGCGTCGTACCACTCCGTACCGCGGTAGGTCATGAATGCCTCATTATCAGCACGATACGGGTCGTAGTAGATTTTGAAAGTACCAAAGGTACCGATCTCACGAGGTGACGAGAAGCCGCTCGGTGTAGCAACAGGCTTGAACCATGTGGTGGGCAGCGACTCGAGGAACGACTTCAGGTTCTTGCCGACGACAAGACGATTACCCTCGATACGGCCCGTAGCAATCTCGATCTGCGTAGCGTACTGCTTGAGCTGACGCATGAGGTCAGCAGCCTGTACGTCCAGCGAGAAGTTGTTGGACATGTTGAGGGTAATGGTACCGGGAGCACCTGCAGCGTAAGTCCACATGGTATCAAGGATGTAACGAACCTGATACTGGTACAGAAGATCAAGGACGCGCTTGGTGTTCTCAACGCGAATGTCGGTGTTGAACTGCGACTTCTTCAGAGCCTCGGCGAAGATAGTCCACTCCATGCCAATAGCACGAGGAATAGCGCGCATCTCAACACGCTCAACCTGCTCCTTAACCTTCGGAATGTTCTCCTGAATAGCGTAGTCGAGGTTCCAAACGTAGTTCACGTTCAGACAAACACCTGTCGTAGCCTGAATGTTGTTGATGTCAGCAGAAGCCAGCATGATGGCACCCGACTCAACGACCATGTACGAGCCATTCGAAACACCGGGGTTAGCACTGTTGACCAGCATAACCTTGCCGTTCTGAACGGTCGTAGCAATCAGGGTAGCAACGATAGCGTTGTCCTTGTAAACATTGATGAGGAACTTCTCCAGATAATCACCACTGGTGTTCAGAGCGTAGTAAGCCGTCATGGCTACAAGCTCGTGCGTGGTGGCGTCGTACTCAAGCTGCTCCTCCGGAATGGTCTCACCCATGATCTCACCCGTAGGATAGTAGCCGTTGATCTGACGCATACCCGTAGCGGTCTCAACAACCTGACCCGTAATCGTGGGAGCCTTGTTGGTGCCAGTAACCAGCTTCGAGAAGAACAGGTAAGCCAAATCCTGATTCATGTCCTGAACCGAGATCAGGTCCTTCAGCGGGAAGTCGGGATACCAAGCGGCAACGATGGGGAAGACCTCCGGAATGTAAGGTCCGAAGTCCGACATCATGTTAACCTGCTGACCGCGAGTAGCGGGAGCATCAATAGAATCCTGAATGGCACGGCTGAAGTTGTTCAGAATACCAGCCTGAATACCACGCTCCTTAAGCGTAGTCAGATTGCCAAGCTTCTCCGACTTCAGCATGGCTTTTGCAGTGCGCTTGTCGGCACGAGCAGCGGCGATACTATCAGTAACGCGGCGTGCGTCCAAAGATAAATAATCAGTCATAAAACTTTTAATAACTTAAAATGAAATAATCAAAACCTACTGGAAACTAAGACCGCTGACAACTGCGCTCAAGAGCAGAACATAAATCCTGAAGCGCGGAAATGGCGCGGCGCGTCTCCAATAACAAACGGTCGGGATTATAAGCATCGTCTACAGAGTCTCGTAACTGATACATCTGCACAGCCTCCTTGAAAATCGGCGAAGCCAGCAAGGAATCCGATACGCGTTCCAACCTAATATCTCCGAAGTTAGGCGACTTGACCAAGTCCCAAGTAATAACCGTGAAAGTATCAGGATCCAAATACTCAGAAATCGAGTCCATCAAATAGTCACCAAGACCGCGAGTGCTGCAACCCGGACGAAAACCTACATCAACCAAAGCCTTAATAGCGTTGCCATCCGGATTGTTAAGCAACCCACAATCAATCCACGGGTCATGCGAAGACTCATCAACCCATGCACGCATCACAACATGCGATGCCTTATCCAAAGGCGTCCGCATGTAATCCGAGTCATCCGTAGGATGCTCGATCATGCCAAGCATATCCCGCTCCTCAATGCGCTGCTGAAGTGCAGGATCATTAATCACCTTATCCCAGAAACCAGAGCGATAACGGTAGCCCTTCTGGCTCTGAACATCCGTATGCGACGCAGCACCACGAATAATAGGAATCCGAGTACCATCTGCCGCCTCCGTAGAGTCTACAACCTTAAACTGACTCTTGTATGTTGCAAAGACCTTGTTAAACATCATCTCCGAATTTATGGGATATATAATTGCTTAGTGCCCGTTACGCTTTAGGAGCAGCAGCCCAAGTCAGGTAAACAATCTGGTTGATACCCTCAGGAGTAATCGAACCCGTGATGTCTACATAACCATCGGCCTTAGCCGTGAACGAAACAGCCTCACCCGACGGCAACACAGCAACCGCAACGCCGTTAGCATCCGGATTGTAAGTATTGCTGTTGATAGTGATAGTGTAAGCCGGAGCGTAAGCACCAACCGAACCCTTGAACGAAACAGCCGTCATGGGGTCTTCAAACTCCAGACCTGCCTTTGCAGCCAGAACCTGAATGTTGAACTTAACAGCGTCCAACTGTGCAACCGGAGAGGTGAACCGTGCACGATCCATCCTCAGTAATTTAGCATCTACCATATGTACAAAAATTTAGAAAAGTAAGTTTTAAATCAAAAGAACTACTCCGTCTTAGCAGCCTGATAAACCTCGGCGGAAGCCGTAGCCGTCTTACCGTGGCTCTGAACAGAAACCGAAGCCGTAGTAATGAGAGTACGAGAAGCAGACTCCGTAGCCTCTGCTGTAACAGTACCCGTGCTCGGATCGACATTCGTGCCGCTATACACCGGAGAACCCTCCACCTCGAAAACATCCGACTCCGAAGCACCCGAAGTATAAGATACAGACTGAGTACCCGTCAAAGCGTTAGGATTAACACTACCACCCTCAGCAGGAATGTCAGGATAAGTCAAAGAAACCGTAGCGTCACCATACGTGGCAACATTAGCCGCCTGATAGACATCAGCAGAACCCGTACCGGACTTATCACCCTGACCCGTAGCCGTAACAGTAACAGTACCAACCTTCGTGCGCTCCTTAACCGTCGTAGACAAGTCCGAAGCGGAAGGCAGAGGACTAGAAACAGTATAATCCTCAATCGAATTCTCAGAAGACGCACCAGACGTGTAAGACACAGCCTGCGTGCAAGTAACATCACCAACAACGGCCTCGCCACCCGAAGCAGGAATGTCGGCGATAGCACCTACGACAACCGAAACATCACCGTAGGTTGCCTCGTTAGCAGCCTGCGAAACAGACATCTCCAGAGAACCAGACTTGGAGTTCAAGCTAACCGTAGCTGTAACAGTACCTGAGATAGCATCACCTACAACAGAACCGCGATCAGCACCCGAAACCTCACCCGTCGAAGCACTAGCCAAAGTCAAACCCGCAACAGTAGGCATACTGTAGGTAACATCACCGCCCGTGGTAATGGCCTCAGACGAACCAGAACTGTAAGTAGCAGTCTGAGTGTAAGAAAGACCCGACGGCGTCGAACTGCCACCGCCTGCAGGAATCTCAGCGTAGGTGCCACCAGAAACAACAGGTGCACTATACTCTACAGTATTAGCAGCACGGTTAATCTCGGCAGAAGCAGAACCGCTCTTGCCGTTCAGTGAAACAGTACAGGTAGCCGTGGTAATCAGGGTAACACCCGAAACAGTAGTACCAGCACTCGGAACGTCAACAGACCCCGATGTAGTATCTACAGCATCACCGGAGAAGGAAACAGAACCACCCGAAGTGATGGTCTCAGTCTTACCAGACTTATAAGAAGCAATCTGAGAATAAGAAACAGTAGGAGTAACTGTACCGCCGGAAGCAGCAACAGGAGTACCTGCGTAACTCAGGACAACGGCAACGTCACTATACGACTCGATAGCATCGACCTCCAGCGTAACAGTAACAGTCTCATCCTTGGAAATAGACTGAATGTTGCCCGACTGAGGAATGTAACCGTCCTTAGATACAGACCACGAAACATTCGACCCGGCAGCCACCTCCAACTCCGAAACAGACTGGCCGTTGATCTTAACCGTAGCATCCGACGGAGTAGCTGACCCCATGACAGTAAACTTACCATCAAGACTCGCGTCTACAAACCGAGGAAGCAGAACCTGAGCATTGACATCCGAAACATGCAAAGTGCCCGTAATATTCTCGAAACCATCCGCCGAAATAGTATACTCTACATCCGAATCACGATCAACAAGGATGGTAGCAACACCCGCTTTCGACTCAGCATAAACAGCATCAACCGTAACCTTGAACTCGTTACCATCGCCAATAGCACGGACGAAAGAAACAGTCGAGACCGGAGTAGCATACTCAACACCAAGCTCCGAAGCTATAACAGAAATGTTGTGAGACAGTACGTCAAGCTCCGCAACCGGAGACGTGTTGAACTCACGAACCATAGGAATCAACTTTGCCATATATCCTAAAACAATTTTAATTTTAAGGATATATAATTGCACAAACAAAAACCCCGGACATTGCAGGACTGACGGCATGCAACACCCGAGGCAAAACGGAGGACCAACCCTCCTTATATGAAACTAAGCGGAACTAAAAGTCAATCTTGATACCCTTCAAAGCATATTCAATAGCATCATCTATCTGCTCCAACTGCTCCTTAGTCCAATAATCCCTGAACTGCTTCGCAATCTGGCGAGAAAGGAAGGGCCACAGCCGCATTACATAATGCAAATGCTTGCACACGAAGCCGCGCAAATGCGGATTACGAATGTGAGGGAAGCGACGCTCAGGGAAAATACCGTAGTCATAGCGCCAAGCCTTATAGCTGTACCAGTAACTGAACGCCGGACATCCGCAGTAGACTTTTAAACCAGCGTCCTGCAGAATCTTGTACAGCTTAGCCTTCTTGTCGATCATCACACTCTTATCAATGGGATTGACCTGAACAATAATCGTATACTTAATACCGGGACGTGTCACAGAATTAACCAAGAAGCGAAGCTCGTTGCCCGCAAAATCAATAGAGGACAAGGACCAACCCTGTACCATGTTTGCACGCTTAGCGACCTTCAAGAAATCGCGCTCCGAAAGAAACTTCTTGTAATTCAAGGACGACGGCTTCGTCTTCATCACGGAACTACTACGCGAAGGCGAACTACTCGAATACTTACGAGTATTCGACTTAGTTAATCTTATTGGCTTATTCTGCTTGGCCATGACATCCAAAAACTAACACTATAACCCAAACTCTGCAAATACATCCTCCATAGAGCAGACGCACTCCGGATGACGTCTACTCTCCAACAAGTCCCGATCCATTGCATCCAAGTCCGCAAAACCCTCCGCCGCTAAAGCCTCAGACATGGCAGCAAGCCAAGATGACTCATCAAACTCCGGAGAATCGAAATCATAATCAATTAAACACATAACCCCACGAAATGCCTAAAAGCACACATCACTCAGAACGATACTTAGAGAGAAACTCAGACAAAGGTATTGTCTTCATAGGACGCTTGCGTAAAACATCCAGACAAGAAATAGCAACCTCACGAGGATTATCAAAACCCTCCGCACGTGCATCCTCTGTAGCCTGTGCTAACCACGCAGCCTCGTCAAAGTCAGCATCATTGACCCGCTCCGAAAGAGGACGAGCATCATCATCTTCAAAATCACAAATTGCAGTTATAAAGTCACTCATAAAGTCACCAATTTTATAACACAAATATAAAGATATTAATTTTATTATGCAAATCATAAGACCAAAAAGACGGAGAGCAACACCATAGCATAACCCTCCGTCCAACCTATACCTGCATACTCCAAGCCTACTCCGGAACTGCAGGCGGCGCCTCGAACTCCTCCGCGGCAGCAGCCATATCCGCAGCAACCGCATCCTCGGCAGCACCCTCGTCCGCCGGAAGCGAAGCACCAAGACCCTCAAGGCTCGCAGCCTCCTGCGCAGCAGCATTCTCCGCATCACGATCCAAAGCATCGAACTTATCGTTAATGTACGAACGCATAAGCTCAAACCAATTCTGAACCGAACTCAAGTTGGAAGTATCATCCAACAAGGACTCCATAGACTGAAGGTAGTTAAGAGCCGCCTCGCGCGTCTCCGCACTATCCAAAGTCTCAATGAAATTATTGGAGAACTCCGCAAACGACGTGAGTGTATCGACAACATCCGTGTCCTCCGACGTAGGCAACTTAACCAAACGGAAGTAAACATCCGACGAGTCAAGTTCCTTAGACGAAGACCGGAACCAGTTGTTGATCGTATCCTCAATATTGAAGCGACAATGAGCAACCATACGAGCATACCGAATATCGCCACGAATCAACGAAACGGTAGTCTCATTCAAGTTCGTGTTAAAGTCGGCATACGTCTTAGGAAAGCGAGTAGCCAGAAAAAGACGACCAAGCGTATAATCCAAGTCCGCCATCTTCGAAATATCGAAATCCGGAACGTTCTCAACAAGCTCCGGCTTGCCGATACCTTTACGGTGAGGATGAATAGAGATACCGTCCGCAAAATCCGTGTTGGGCGTCATCGTGGGCTGTAACGACTGAGAATCAGCATTGATAGTCTGAGATATATCGTCTATAATCTCCTGAGTGCGCTCCCCCTGCGAGTTACCGACATCAACCGTTATAAACCGCACGATACGCGCCAACTTATTGCGATAGCTATACATAGAACGCTCAAGACCATACAAGTCCTGAGCAACCGACGAAACGTTCTTAAGCTGAATAGGCTCCGGCGTAACCTCATAGAGCATCTCATCCCACTCGGCGTCCGACATCGAATTGTCATGAGACCCGGACTCAATCTTAACCAGAGACTCCTTAGAATAGTTCAAGAACACAAGAACATTCTCGACAACACGATCCTTCGTATCATAGAAAACAATAGAACCGTCACGCTTCATGTAAATCTTAACATCCTCAACGAAGGGAACAAGCGAAGCCTTAACCCGCCCCGCAACACGATCCTCGTAAGAATGAAAAACATACATCGACAACCCATGCTTCAGTAAGTCGACAGCAGCCCAACGAACGATCTTATTCAAAGCGGCACAGATGTCCTCCGTGCGCTGCTTAAGAACAGGACTCGAAATAGACGACAGACCCGAAACGTACACGGGAGAATTACCTACGCACACGTCATCCGACGTGATGTCCACAATCGAATTAATGAAATCATGATTGGCAAGAATCTCCGACAAGCCATTCCCATTAGCGGAAGTGCCGCGATTCCCGTATGTCCTACGAAGCGAAACCCCCGGCGGAATGCCGAGGAAATTCGCCAACATTAAACCTAATGACTGTAAACCCCCAGTATACATGAAATGAAGTCTTAACCTACAACCTTAGTCGTGCAAACACCAGCCTCTGCACGAATACTGCCCTGCATGCGGTCACGAATGGCACGAGATGCACCAACACCACCACCCTGATAAGAACGCGAAGCAATGGCCGCTTTTACGCCCAAACCCGCAACCTCACGCTGAGCACCACCGCGCTCGGCAATGAGCTGCTTAATGCCAACACGCGACCCAAAGGCGCCGCCACGCTTAGCAATAGCATCACGAAGACTCCCAGCAGGTGCAGGCTGCGGCGAAACAACAGACGGACTCTCACTCGGAATATCCATGACAACAGCAGCGTCAGGCTTAGGCATAAACGCCATATCAAGAACCGGAAGCTCCTCGAAGGAAGCACTCGGCATAGACGGCGAAGCAACTGCACCCACACCGCCTGTAGCATCATCCTCATAAAGCAACTCGGCGAAGCTCTTACCACCATTAGGTGCAACACTCACCGAAGCAGGATCACCTGCAAAAGGAGGAACAATAACATCCTCCGAAGTGGACGGAACCGACGCATCCGGCATAGGCGGTGCAGGAACAGCATCCAACGACAAAACAGGAATGTCCGCAGCAGACTGCGACGGAATCTTAACTTCTACTTCAGCACTCTGAGACTGTGCAGCGTCTTTCTTACGTACCATAATCAAAATATAAATTTATAGGATATATAATTGCACATAACCAACAGCATCACTTGTCGCCCAAACCATTAATCAAATCCCAGACACCACCACGTCTACGACGCGGCGTCATCGAAGCAATAACATCAGAACTCGTAAACGACGGACCCGAAGCAGCACGACCCTCCAGAAGCGAACGGACACTCGGACGCGGAGCCTCGACGTCCGAAACAGCAGCACGGGCAACCTGACCCCGGCCATCCAAAGCAACGCCACCATAGCCAAGCGACTTAAGCATACGGTTAATATTACCTGCACCAACCAAGTTAAGGCGCGCATCAAGCAAGGACGATATATCCCCCTCCTGCGTACAGATCGTCTCCGACAAGAAGAAGGCACCGACCAAAGTCTGGAACTGGTCGTCTGAAGACCCGTCACGCTTGACAACCTTATGCTTGACAACATCATGGACCGCCTCCCGAATCTCTCGATCCTGACGCTCCAAATAAAGAAGACCAAGACGCTCGTCGACTAACATAGAAAGCCACAACAAATGAGGAATGTCGGAGCTATCCAAAGAAAGGCGGATATCCGGAAGCATCAAAGCCTCACACACATTCTGACGAAGCTGCGTAGACTGAAATTGGTCAGTACTAAAAACCGCAATATTCAAATGCTCCGCAAGCCACAAAATGAAATCCTCGACCTTCGAAACCTTCAACATCCCCGGAAACGCCGGAGGAACAAGCTCTAAGTTGAAAACCTCATTATGCAAAGCCCTGCCGTCTGCCGCATAGCCATCAAACCGAACACAGCACAAAGAACCGTGGTCGCCCGTCAAAGACAAGTCCAAGCACAGGGCATGAGGACGATCCGTATACTGTAAACGTGAAATATCCAGAACAGAGCGGATAGGAGTATCGTCCTGATCCGAGACAACAATACTACTCTGAATCAAAGGACACGCACGAAGCAACGCATCACTATACGCCTTGCGAACGACATCATAGTTCGTGATGAAGCTACCCTTAGCCGCTGTAGAACGTCCGCAATGATTCTGGATGGCCAGATAGATGTTCTTCTTGAACTGCGACTTCAGATCCTCCGGAACACGCTCGAAATAACCCTCCGCCTTAGACTTCGGAAGACTCATAGACTTCACAAGCGTAGCCTTATGCTCCTTGCTCTGGACAATACACGGGGAAATCTGCTGGTAGCCACAGAACACCTCGAACTTCTTAGGCGAGTAATTCTGAGGACAAATCTTATACTGAACGGCATTAATAACACGACCCTGCGGATCAGATGCCAACTCGGCAACCTTCTCCTCTATAAACGAAGACTGATAAGAAGCCGAGGAAATGTACCCCATGAAAGAAATCAACTTACCGCCCTCACGGGTAAAACGAGAATGCATACGGTCCTCCAACTGCTGAGCCAAACGCTGGACCTCCGAATACTCTGAAACAGTACCCTGACCGACACCATTCCTGAAATTAGCCTCGTCAATAATAGCACCAACGACATTCAAACCAATAGCATGACTCTCACCCGAAGCAAACTCAATTGAGAAATTATTATTAAACTGAATGGAAGACTGAATGTCCTTACGGCGCGGAAAATTATTTTTAAACCACGGGGCATTATCAATCATCTGTCGCAACTGCTTGAAACCAGAACGCTCCGCAGCCTTCATCGATACAGAGAAGTACAAAAAGTAAATAGGCGTACCACGAAGGATTTGAAAATAGTTATACAAGTCGCCCTGACTAAACCAGCAATACAACTTATAGCAAGTAACCATATTCAGGTAAGACGTATTATGATTCACCACATTCCCCGACATGAACAAATGCGTCGAAGGAACTGTAACATCATAAACATCCTCAACCGTCGTATCAATACTCTCAATTCGGTCAAAACGAACATCACAAAAAGAAGCCAAGTTGTCCGGCAACGTCTGACCTCGATCCTCCAACCACGCTCGCAAACGTTCGAAAGCCTGATTGGATGCAGCCTTATTCCCCAACATAGAATGGGTAGTCCTAGCATAAGAATCAAACTTATTTCGCGTCGACACATCCGTCAACTGACGAACCGAACGCAGCTGCGCCACTATGCCAACCTCAGCACCTTCTAACTTGAAAGTAGTCTTACAGTTTATTCGAGAACTCTTACTAGCACGAGCCTCAAAATCTGCACGAAGCCCTTCAATAAGACGACGCTGATGCGGAGCATCCATCTCAAGGAGAGGAACGTAAGCTAGCATAGCATCGTATAAAGCATGCGATGACTCAACTGATATAGTTATCCGATAACTGTCCTGCGCCGGACGCCACTCACCAACCTTCTTATAAAAATACTTGCGATCTGTACGCTTCCGGATGCTATACTGCAAACCAAGATAGTCGAGAATGCTACATACACCATCCGCCAAACGCGGAGAAACTGTAGCAAACCCAAGCGTCCCATGACCTTTATTTACATACCCATCTGTAATAAGCAAACCATACAACGTGTAAAATGCACGCTCACGACTTCCGAAAGCAGCACTGTGAATATACTTCGTATTAGCGACACAGTAACCACCTATAAAATCACGAAGCCTAGAGCGATACAACGGCAACGAATATAACCGATAGCCACTCTCTTTACAAATATGAGCATTACTCGTCAAATAGCCTTCAACCTCACGACACCAATCAGCTAAAGTATCACATGACAAATAACCTATAACTGGATTGTGAGGAACAGCATTATCAAAATGACCATCCCCAAGCCAGACACCATACAAGCAATAAAGCTTAGCCTCATCTGCGTCCGGATGCAACTCGATACTACCTGTCCAACGGCGGGCAATATAATCACCAACCCGTAAGTCACCGCACTTCACAAGCTCAACACGATCAGACCCCACGCGGTAGGCCAGCTTCGGATGGGCTGCAGTGCCAGTATACTCACGACCACTTGCACAACGCAAGTGAAGCAACTCCACATCCTTCTCCTTGTAGAAATGGCTCGTCTTCGCAAAGCTACCATCTGGCTGCTCGACCTCAATCTCGAACGGTGTGAAACCGTAACCCGCATCCGGATAGATGTCCTTAAACTTCTTGTAGCCGTAACTCGTTGATACATAATCAGTTCCTGACTGGCATTTCCCGCCTCCTAATGAACCTGTTAGCACCAGTGAAGACAAATCATCCTGCATGCTATCTGCCTCCTTTAGCCAGAAAGGATAGACCCCCTCCAAAGCCATGTAGTCCGGAGAAAGAATGAACTCCCGGAACCCTACTAGCTTGCGCTCCGTAAGAAGCAAGTCGCTGACGGCAGAAGCAACACCACCCCGACGATGTATCGTATCCTTAACTGAACCCATCTACCACAACTAAAAAGCCCCCAAAGGGACGCCACCCTGCACGATGGCGATCCCCAGAGGGCACACACAATATAAAGGCAACTGTCAGCCATCAGTGCAGTGACGGCTGCAATCTAAAAACTAAGACTCCAAGTCGGCCAAAAAGTCATTCAAGTCCGAGAGATGCTGAGCCTCGTCGTCCTGAATCTCCTTAGCAATACGCTCCGTGACAAAATCGGAATTATCACGGGCAACCATAATGATATTCTGGTAAGTGCGAATAGCGCACTCCTCCGACTCGATATTCTGCTTGAGAAGCGTAATCAAGTCCGCAACATCCGTAGGGATATGGTACTCACAACGGGCGGTAGACTGAATCTTAGAAAAGTCAAATAACGTCTTAGGGACGTACTGAAGTTCATTCATGCGGTTCTGGAGCTTCCAGAAATGATCGTCAAGCTCGTCCTTGGCATTCGTATTGAAAAGCTCCTCGATGTTAGCACGCTCCTCGCCAACAAGATAGGGAGAAACTACAGCATACTGTGCCCAAGCCAGAATCTCCTCGCAGGCCGCAATCTCCAAAAGCTGGCCCATAGAAGCAACATAGTCCTCCGAATACAAGTCATCCAGAGAATCCTCAACACGCGATAAACCGCAAATCAAACCTTCATTCATAACCAAACAAAATACCCCAGAAATCTACCAAGATTTCCGGGATATATAATTGACTCAAAGGCTGGAGACTACATGCCTGCGAACTCGTCCTCAAAGTCAGGAATCGCCTGAGCAGGCTGAGCAGCAGGCGCAGGAGCCGGAGACTCATCATGCGGAAGCTCGAATCCCGGAATCTCCGGCGGCTCCGGAAGCTTGACATCCGACGGAGCATCCGCAAGCGACTCAGGACCAACCTCGACACCCGACGTCGGCGTAGGCTCGATAGCGTGCTGCGGAACGCCGACACTGCTATCCGGAACCACAACGTCAATATCCACCGATTTCGTGGGATTCTCCGGAGCAACCGTAACCGTAGTTTCCATCTCAGCGAACTCATCCTGAGGCATCTCGCGGCCAGCCGAAACCTTACGTGACGCACGACGAACACGACCACCGCGCGTCGACTCCGAAGCAGCAGGATCGACTGCATCGTAAATAGGCTCCGAAGGAACCACAAGCTCGCTATCGAAGCTATTCTCGTCACCGAACTCCTCCGACAGAATGCGAACGAAGCGCTGGCGATCCTCCTTCGAACGAAGCGCCGAAAGCATACGCAGAATCTTACGATCCTCCTCCGAGAAAGAATCCTCAGGGAACATAGCCTTACCCTGAGCAATCTTGATCTCCAACTTGGCAACCTCAATCTGACGAGCCATGAGATTCTTATACTCAATATCCAGCTCAGTGCGATCCATCGTCTCGATCTCCTCCGACAACTTCTCCAAATGCTTGTCAGAAAGACGCTGCATAATATTAGCGCAGGCCATAGACTGATTGTGAAGACGCTCCACAATGTTACAAGCAGCGGTAGAAACACCTACCATGATGGCACGCATCTGCATACCCAAATCCGTCTCCGTGGCCGTGCCGAGACGAACCAAAGACTCCAAACTCGTGACGGGAGAATCCTCTCCTAAAATAGTATTTTCGTCCATATAATACTTTAATTAAAAAATAAAAATGTCAACCAATTTGCTGATAACCGACTCCATAACCTCTGACTCCGACTGTTTCTTATTTAAGCCACGTTGGCAAAAGACAAGAAACGGACCTACAAGACCATGCGGAATCTCTATACGTGTAAACGGAGAATCACCCGACAAGAACGGCAGAAGCTCGTCTAAAACACTCGGAATAATCTCTGCAACACGACCGCGTGACGGCGGCAGAACCTCAAGGTCATCCTCACGAAGCAAACGACGAATCAAATTACCCGCTTCATTGCGAATCATGGTATACAGATAAGGATAAGCTGCCATCTTCGAGTCAAAGCGATCATGACGCTCTATAATAGTAGCTAGAGCCTGCGAACGCAAGTCATCAAACATGCGGTAATACTTACCAAAATGAGTATTCAAAACAATGCTGATGACCTTATTAATCTCAGCAAGCTCCGCCTCCGTAGTCTCATCCGTAGGATGCATGTAAAAAGAAAGCAACAGCCGCTTATCTATAACAACACGAGCCGACGAAACACTAACCTCAGCAGCAGAATCTAAATCTACAATATCCACGCGATCAACCATAACAAAAACCTACACCTTTCGAGAACCCGCAGTTCGCTCCATTAAAGACCTAAGCAAAATCTCTGTCCCAATCTCAGAACCCAAAGCCTGCTGAGCTAACGGAGAAAAGAAAAAGCTAAACAACGTCTGACCCAGACCCGCACGCTGGAACTTAGACTCCAAAGAGTCATCCTGAACACTGCCGAAAATATTGCGAATAAGAAGCCCTACAGACATCTTTATATCTGCAGTGGAATAAACCAACAGCTTTGGCAAAACGGACGAAGGATCGGCGCCCTTTGCGAAGCAAGAGCGCACAAACTCCCGGAACAAGAAGTAGGAGCTGTCAAGAGCACGTTCGCCCGCAAGCTCGTAAAACTGAAGCAACTGAAGGGCATCCCGCATGTGACCCTGAGACTTCATAGCCAAGATTCGAAGCTGATCATCCGTAATAGAGATACCCCGGTCGTTAGCTATAAACCGAACGCGATCCGCAATCAAAGACAAAGGAATAACCGAAATGTCAATATTTACACAACGAGACTTTAAAGTTGGCTGGATATCCTCCGTGCCACAAAAGAGAAAGATCGTATTAGGAACTCCCTCCTCGACAACCTTCAATAAAGCGTCACTCGCACTCCTGCTGCAGTTATGAACCACAAATCCCCGGCCTGCAATATAAGAATGAGTATCTGCTACCTCCAAGTCGTATACCCAACCATTATCATAAGGATATTTATTCTCGCTAGACAAACAGCCAGATTTAACAGATGAGTACTTCGGAGGGTCAAAAATCTCAATACTCTCGACAACCCCATCGAATAAAAAACCGCCGAAGTATTCCGGGACTCGCTTGGAAATTGCTGGAATAGACCTAACACCATCACCAGCCTCAAAAGTGTTACCTAACTTATATTGAAACTCCTTGCAAAGGAAAGGAGCAACAAGTGCTAAAAACTTCCTAGCAGACTCAACATGACTAGAAACTAAGTAAGGCTTACCACATCTCTTATCAACCCTAATATAAAAATCCAGACCCCAACGATCAGATAACCACTTAACTAAAAGTTCATTTTCCTCATAAGTAAAGCTATGAGTAGACAGTTGAACCCCATGCAAGCAGGTTACCTGTTTATTACGCAAACGACGAAAATGATAAGAACCATCATCCATAAACCAAGCAGCTAACCCTATCTCGTCGACATGAGACAACCACTCCATATTTACGTGACGTTTCCCATCAGAACCACAACAAACTCTCGCCATCTCGGTAAATAAAGGATGACTCAACGAATTCATAACAGAAACTGAATCAACATAAGCACCCGGCGAGCTAACAAACTCCCGCAAGGCCCCAGCTAAGCACCCAAGTATACGATGCTTCTCACGTAACCAAAAAAGCTGAACATGTCCATGAGTGCACTTCAAACGATAATTGTAATTTACATCACCAGAAGAAAAGTACATATCACCCAAAAGACTCCCATAAAGGAACGACTTTGTTGAATCGGAAATGATATACTCAGTACGCTTATTAAGCTCTGCCTGAATAAAACGATCCCCGCACACACTAAAAAAAGATGACAACGAATCTCCTAAATGTAAGTCCGAAGCACAAACATACTCACCATCCGAACGTAAAAAGCGATGATCTAAAGTACAAACTATTACCCGCGAGCCAGAACCAATCTTTTTAAGACCAGAAGCGCCCCGTACCTTAATACGACATAACTGCTTAAGAGGATTCTTAAACCAACCCGTAACACGAGAAACACAAAGACCTCCCTCAGCGTTAACCGAAAGAACCTTCACAGGTAGCCGATTATTAACAATCTTGTGAATCGGCTGACGGTAAATACTGCCGTCATCTGATACACACACTACAGGTGTATTATAGTACAAGCAACTCTGAACTTCGTCAAGACAGACAACCCTACGACCATTAGGAACAATAGACAAGCGCTCCTTCAGAGCACGAATACCCTCGACGTTACCTATGACTGTACCATCAAGCTCCCAATACGTAGAGGAATTAACCGACGAAGCCTCCAGACAACCATCACACGTATTACAAACATCGTCAGTCTGCTTGAAAGTATCACAGTTCAAAGCTCTAGCAAAAATACGGGCAGTCGTAGTTTTACCGGAGCCAAACGCACCCTTCATAAAAATAGCACGTGCGGCGATACCGTCCGCATGGGCAATACGCTTCAAGGTGGTAACCGCCAAAGGCTGGCCCACAACGTCCGCAAAAGTCTTGGGACGATAAAGATTCGCTAAAGTAGTAGTACTATTTCCCCCAGCCATAAAAATCACTGTTCAAAGAAACACCCATATCCGAGAGGACAGACTTAATCTTAAGGACCCACCCTGCAAGATCATAACCTCCATATGTAACAGGAGCATGTGGTGCAAAATACTGATCAGTACAGTAAATCCTCTTACAAACCCCAGAAGCAATCAAGCTCATAACAAAAATAGAAGATACAACAGGCGCCGCAAACAAACTATTAACATGAGGAGCGAAAATCCGATTCACAACTCCCATACCAATCTTGAACTTAAGATTCACGTCTACATGGAAAACTCGAGAATTAATAGCATGTAAAGCAGCATGCCACGGACGAGTATCTCCTAAACGAGACAGAACCGGAGAAAACTTCAACTGGATAGACTCTACAGGAGAAAGACTCTTAGCGTACTTAAGCTCCGTAGAACGCAAAGGATGCAGCAAGGGATGATACAAGAACCACACCTGCTTAGCACCCGAACGCACTTGGTCGATGTTATACAACGGATAAACGAAGCCTAAGCGCTCCAAACCCCTAAGCCACGCCCGGACCGTACTCCACGCATAAGGACTACCACATCGCTCCAGAATAGACTCGAAGTCCTGACGGGTCATAGCATAACCCGTGAACCCATTGATGATCTCGCAAAAGCGAGTATACACCACACTGTCGCTACTTACAAACCGTCCCATAATAACTCAACCATTTGAAGTTTAAATCCGACCAGTAAGCAGGACCTTCAAGGGAGCACCCCCAACAAAAAGAGGAAGTAATATAAGAGTCCCAAGCCACGCCATATCTTTGAACCCACAAAGTGAACGAACCTACAATATCTGAACACGCACGACAAAACGGATCGTTGGGAACCCAATTCTCGAAAAACTGAGCCGTAGCTCCTTCCTCAGCTAGAAACACAAAGAACAAAGCCAAATCCTTGAAGGTAGTACCCATAACTCAAAGCCATATTAAATTACCTGTAGAACTATATCTACACCACAAAGATAGAAAAGTTAATTTAATAATCCAAATAAAAGGTAAAAACCTTACTCACCTATGCAGCGAAATAACTTCTCTACATTGAACGGCTTAGGACCACCACCCGAGTACATGTTATTAAACTTGATCTGCTGCCAAACCGTATCCCATGTACCGTAATCCGGCTTCGTATACTCCGACAAAAACACAGAACACTCATTGTCCTTAACCTGTGAAACACACCAACGATAGAACGCAGGATGATCGAACTTATTAATAGAACCTGCACTAGACTTATAAGCACTCGTATTGGCATAAGGCGGATCAAGGTACAACAATGACCCACGCGGAATATCCATATCACGATAATCCCCGGCAGTCAGCTTAACACCCCGCATGCCGTTATGATACTGCGCCGTGAACTGCTTGAAAATAGAAGCGCGATTCCGATCCTGATACATCTTACCCGCATAACCCTGAAAAAACGTAGCCTTAAACGAACAGCAGAAACCAACGTAGGCCACAAGCCACTTCGGAAACTCCTCCTTATGACCACGCATGTAGATATACTCCTCCTTAGATACCTCCGTGGGGAAAGTATCCTCCGGAAAGCACCACTCACAAGTGCGCTCATCAAAATAGACCTTCGACTGAAGATACGAAAACATCTCCGGCAGAAGATCATTGTAGTCATTACCCCAGCGCAAAGGATGGTCGATCATAGAAATCATATTGCCACCACCCATAAAACACTCAATGTACCACTGAGAATCCGAAACCAAATGCGACTTTAGAATAGGACCAAGCTCCGAAACCAAAGCCGCCTTAGACCCCATGTAAACCATAAAAGAAACCTAACTGTTAAACGCGAACGCCAAGTCTGCCAGAAACTGCTGCGTCGTATCCTTATAAGGCAAATTCGGTGTCAAAACATGGACACGCTTACCATGACGCATATAAAAATTCAAAACGTTGCCCCCGGCACGCAAACCCGTATTAAACCCATGCTTATCCATGTCATTATCCGCAAAATAATAAAGCTCGTCGAACAACGACAAGACAATACGGGTAGCCTTCGAATTGCCACCAAGAGAAGTAAACCCAAGAACGTTGAATGTCGGGTAGCACAACTTAGCAGACAAATAATCAGAAACACCCTCCGTAATAATGACACGACGGTCCGACAAGTGCAACAAGGATAAACCTACCAAACCAAAGTAGTCAACGGAAGTATTTTTGCCACGACCCCCAACGTCTCGGGTATACCAAAAGGAAATACGATCCCCCGATGCACACGGCAGATGCTCCAAAACATCTACAGCCAAATCGTCCGTAATGAAGTTCTCACGAACCTCAACACCACCACGAATACCGCCCCACAACTCCAGCAACTTTAACCACTGGTAATTTTTGTGACGAAACCCCGGAGGTAGACATATATGACTCACCGGAAGATTCATAGAACACCACTACTCCGAAACCGACTCCGAAGCAACGGTCGGTGTAGACTCCGCAGCCTGATCCGAAACCGGAACCAAACTGTAAAAACCACCCCACTTACTCTTAATGATATAAGCAGGTGATACCAGTCGCCCGACCTTGTTCTTCAAGACACGCAAATTGCGAATCTCAATATCCAGCTTCGTACAAAGCTCCTCCGTGGACACTTGATCCCCAACCGGAACCGACGTAAGCGTAGACCAAAAAGCTCGCTGCTGGCCCGTCATATCAACGGAAAAACCCGGACGAACCTCAACACTCTCACGAGAAACACTTCTTCCCATTACTCAAACTAAAACTTTTTCTTTTATAAAATCAACAAAATTGCGAGCGTATTCGTCAAAACCCACGTAAGGGCAATAAGGAATGACCAACTCGCCAAACTGATCCGAGCCATTGCCACTGAATACGCCAGTCAATGAGTAGTTATCCGTAGCACTCCGTGTAAAACGTATCGTCCCATAAACACCGAAATCAGCAAAACCAAAACTCCGGGTTACGGACTTACCCCGCAACAAAGAATGGGAACAAATACACAGATCAGCAATAAGCCACTTCAAGCTGCACTCAAACTCACTCACAACTTCTTCAATAATAACTTTGCCAAACAACTCGTGCAGAAGTTATAAGGCTTACCCGAACCTATATCATAAACGGCATTCGAGGAACCACAGCCACTACAAGCAGCATAATCCCTAACCCTAACCGTTGTAACGCAGTCAATAAACGTATCTCTATAAAGTTTATTGGGATGTACTCGCTTAGGACGCAAAACAGCACGAAGATAGTACCACGGATTGCAACGGACCGGAAGCACGAAGACACCCTTCGAACCTCCCGAAGCACCCCCAACAACCGGGGCAGATAACGGCCCCGACTTCAAAAGACGAGGATAATACTTGTCACCCTCAAGGACCATGACAGAACCATCGTACTCCGGCAAAACGAAATCCCAAACCTCCAATGGCAAATCCGACCGGAACGTGAAAACATTCATGTCTGTCAACTCAATACCGGAATCAAGACTCCCATCCGAGAAGCCCATAATCGTAAAAGACTGTAGTATCGAATTCGCAGACGCAATCGCAGCATTAACCACATCTGTAGAAAGCAATGTCCTAAACTCAAGGTCTACTAACTGACTCCCACTAACGTCCCAATGACTATCCGCATAAGACTGACCATACATAGAGTGAATCTTCGATACACGAATAAAGGACGCAGCCGAAACCTCAGAATGCTGCATTAATGCCGAGGCCAAAATATGCGCTGTATGACGCGGATTTAAAACTGTGGCGTAACCATACCTCTTTATCCTGAAACGAAGCGTTTGGACCGTTTCTGGCTTAACAACGGCAAGAATATCCTTCGAAGTGACCGAAGATAGCAACTGACGGTTAAATGGACGCAAGGAGGCAGCCTTCCCAACACACCCCGTACAACCCCCTGAAATCTTCTCATAGCATGTAAGGCGATCTACTGCATTAGTACGAAGGCAACGACTCATAGGAAGCGCCGAAAGCCCCGACTGGATGTTACGTCCCTGCAACTTACAAACCTCTGAAAAAGGAGAGGACACCGCCGACAGAATGGAAACATAGGAATCAATATCCGGCATCTCAAAGAAAGATGCAGCATCGGCGGAAATAACCGAACGGATATCATCCATAAAAGACGAAGTAGTCAAAGCGCGCATGTTGTACAGGAAATGCCCGGAAGACAAAACCGACTGCAAGGACGAAGTCATCTTACGACCCAAGCTCACAAAAACCTGCTCCAGCAACGTACTGTAACGATAGCCGTTAACCTGAATGCGCGTATCAAGCTCCGCAGCAAACTTGTCAAACCAATACCGTGGAACCCACTCACCATCCTCATAACTAATGCGAGCGGCGGACTTAGCCGTATACTCCATAGGCGTCAAAGGATACTGAACCAAAGGCGTACAACGATACCGAATAGGTAGCTTACCCCCGCGGGAAGCAGCGTAGTCCTTCCAGCGCTTAGTGAAGTCATACAACCACTGCCAATCAGCACCCTCCTCAAGGCCGCAAAGGACAATACCAACCTTGATGTCCAAGCAACCCCTATGAACCATGAAACGCATGTAAGAATCCAGCGCCTCCTCGGACAGCCCCTTATTATAATACCCATTACGAATACGAGGACTAATACCCTCAATAGGAGCAGTGCCGCGGCGGAACCCAAGCTGAAAAAGCAGCTCCATAGCATCCTCATCACGGCCAAGCTCCTCCATGCGCATATTGCTGAAGGAAACAGTAGGAAAGACATCCTGAACCCTAGCAACCGTGCCTTTCCAATCCGTAAGGTAATTCAAGTTATAAGACGCAAGCTTAACCGTATCCGCTCCCGACGATATCTTAGCTGCCCGGGCCATACGAACAATATCATCCTGCGACTCCTCATGCAAGCCCCCCGCAATGTGACCCTCGGCACAAAAGGTACAGTTACCCGTAAAGCCACAACCCTCCGCAGCAGAGACCATAGCCAGCCCCGCGTTGCCACCCGAACCACGAAGATAACCCCGAGAAGCACCAAGAAGCCCCGACGGCTTCTCCTGACCCGTATTAAAAACAACCGACGAAGGGACGGAAGATGACGACGGCGTAACCGATACTACACGACAACCATCAAAGACAATATCATAAGCCTGCGGCATATAGCAATGACGATCACCACGCTCCCAAAGAAGGTAAGGAACACGCCCTATACGAATCGGATTCTTGTACTTCTTATTCAACATGAGCTGCAACAGACGAGTCTGGGACCAAACCTGACCAAGATGCATGAAATCCAGATAGCTCTTGCGACCATCGCCTAAGTCTCCAAACAGAATGTCGGAGTAGACCACAGAAGCACCGCCTGCATAGATGACCGGAAGCTCATCAATATTATACTTACTCCGCTCCGACCACGAAAGCGGAATAGGCTTATCGCAGCGCGAGAAAGACTGAAGCATCCACGGAACTACCGGAATCTCGTACAAGCATGAAATGCTAAAACCTACAATGTCAAAGTGAGAAGCGTCCAGATGGGATGACACACCAATAGCGTAAGGCATACTCTCCTTGTCATACCACCGAATGTCATCCCGGCAAGGCAGAAAAGCAAAGTCAATGAAGACACCCGGACACGAACTGCGAACAAAGTCCAACAGAACCGTAGGTGTCATCGAATTATCCTTGTCGAACGACGAAGACGGAAACACAATGAGCCACTTGACATCCGAAGACTTAAAATCATCAGACGTCATAAGACCAGCATCCCGGTTGTAAAACTCGCAACCGTTATGCAGGACCTTATAATAAGACTCTATAAACCGCTTCGAACGTGTCATCATGCACCAACCCTACGACTCATCCTGCGAAGCCAAAGAAACCTCAAAGTTGAAAACCAAAAAATCAACCCGCACAGCCCAGCAAGACACCCGAAGCCCAAACGCAAGGCCATACCAGTCCGCACCCAACTCGACAGACAAACGCCGCCAATCAAATACTAAGTAGGCGAACTTATGGTGACTAACAACTCCGCCCCGTAAGAAAGCAGAACGCGAAAACCGCTTCAGAAAAGAACAATTCATCACTTCGGCAATTTATGAAACGACCACACAGGACCAAGCATTGAGAACCCCGTACCATCATTAAGAGCGTAACCAAAATCGAACATCGTATTTATCTGCGACTGCGTAGGCTCTTTGTAGCAATGAGGGGCACGATACTCGTTATCAAGCTGAACAGAAATCCAACCCAACTTCCTAGCATAATCCTCCGGAGAGCCAATACAATCACTGAACTGCTGCTCTGCAATACTCCCATGCATAGAAACAATACTTGAAATAACAGCCCAGTCCGGATCGTCCGACACACGAAGACGAACAACACGGCCAGTCGGATCAACCCAGAACTCGCTATCGATGCGCCGCTTAGCAACATCTGCAAAGAAAGCATCACATTTACGAATTAAACCCATAGTAAGCCACTACATTAAGTCATGAGCTGAATACAACCTTTAAGCTTGCATGAACGTAAAAATAAACTTATATTTGCAAAGTAACTATAATCATCTATGTTGACATACAAATACAAACTCTATAATACACCCCGGACCGTATGGTTGGACCGGATGCTTCGTGAGTGTGCGTTTGTATGGAATCACGCGCTTGCGCTTCAACGTAGATACTATCACATGTACGGCAAGTACATATCGTCGGTAAATATGCAGAAGCATTTCGCCAAACGCATCAAGCGCAATCTTCTGTATTCGCATAATAGCGTTGAAGTCTTACAGAGATTAGACGCGGCATACCAACGCTTCTTCAAGAAGCTTGCTAAGCGTCCGCCTAAGTTTCGTCGTGCGGCCGACTTCCAATCATTCGTCTACAAACTCCACTATGGCTATAAAATAGATGGCAATTGCTTTACGATTAACAGACTTAAGAAAACTTATAAATTTCACAAATCACGTGACTTTAATGGCGCGATAAAGACGGTTCGCGTTAAGCGTGATCCGTGCGGTGACTTTTGGTTGTATATTACAACCGATGCTGAGGTGGAAGCCAGCAACACGACACATGATGGTGCGGTTGTAGGCATCGACTTTGGGCTTAAGACGTACTTGACGTTATCCGACGGACACACATACACAAATCCTGAATTCTTTAATCAGACGCTACGCGACATTCGTAAGGCGCACTGCCGTCTTAGCAGGTCAGTAAAAGGTTCTAACCACCATCGCCGTCGCCGTTTAGAGTTAGACAGACTTTATCGTAAGATTAGCAACCGTCGTGATGCTTATCAGTGGCGTTTGGCGCATGAACTATGTCGTCATTATTCTACGATCTGCTTGGAGACGTTGAGTTTGGACGGCATGCGTCGCTTGTGGGGCCGTAAAGTATCGGACCTCAGCCACGCATCGTTTGTGTCCCGCTTGGAATACGTAGCCACTAAGTACAACACCCATATTGTACATGTTGACAAGTGGTTTGCGAGCAGCAAGACATGTAACGATTGCGGCTACGTTAACAAGGAGCTTCGGCTGGTTGACCGATCATGGACTTGCCCACAATGTGGTGCGCACCATGATCGTGATCTTAACGCGGCGTTAAACATTAAGCGTTCGGGCATGGACGCGTTGATTAGTGGCAGTAAGCCCGCTTTTAGCGGCAGCCATGCTTGAGTCAAGAATCCCAAGGCTTTAGCCGTGGGAGTATGTCAATCGTCGCCATAAATCGGAAAGTCGCCAAGAATGAAACCCAAAGACTGAAGCGAAGCAACGGCTTGGTCTACAATAACCATACGGTTAGGAAGACCACCGCGACATGATGCACAAAGGTCTTGCAACACAGACACAACCTTCGAAACCAACCACAACGACGTCGGAGACTGGAACTCCAAAGTGCGAGACATGTCAGGAGCAGACCCCTGATACGCAAACGACACAAAATCTACAAGCAAAGAATGAACAGGAACCTCACGCATATCGCGCGACGGAAACGTAGACAATGCTGTATGAACCTCAAGGCAACATGATACAGAAGCACCGTCGTAGAAGACACGAAAGCAGCCGTCACTCCCGTACGAATGGCCAGCCGAGGAAGACGCCTCCAGCACCTCATAAACATCTGCAAATGACAAACACTTACTCATTACCAAAGCATATTAAGTTGCACAATCAACGTACTTCATGCTACAAATATAAGTATAATTAATTTAATAAACAAATTAATGCAATAAAAAAGGTGGAGCCGAAACTCCACCTCTCACTTAAAAATTATACCAACCTATTTCTGATCCGGAGCAGGAATATAAGACTCCGGGGAAATTTCAATAGACGGATACTGCTTCTTGACCTCCGACACAATCTTATCGACGAAGCCCTTCAGGTCAAGATCACCCGAGTACCACGTAGGAAGCTCCTGATACTTATTCGCGTAAGCGATAGCAGCACGAGCACGACGGAGACTGTTCAAAGGAAAGTGACCCTTGCCGTCATTCACATCCGAGGAATCCGCAGGAAAGACGAAATCCGAACGCTTCTCCGAGTCCGAAACCCGACCCAACGGCTTCACAACAAAAGCACTCTTGGCTGTACCGGGCTGAAGCTCCGCCACCTCATTAAGAGCTGCCTCAGCATCTTCCTTGCTGGCATAACGCTTAGCTGCATCTTCAAAACCCCAACGAGCCGCACGGGCATCCTCCGGAGCCAAGAACCATCTACGCTCTTTGAGATTATAAACCCCAAAAGCATCGCCAGAATCCAAAGCCTTATCGTGAATATTCATCCACGCATGCTGCTTGAAGGAGAACAACGGAATATCAGTATCGGCATTAGCAATGACCATAATCTCCTTGCGACCATCCTTCAGAACATGCATATCATTCTTCAGCATTATGTCGGCAACACGACGCTGATTCTCGATAGACGAGTCAGACTCCAGAGAAGCTACTAAACTAGCTGCATCCTCTACAGAATCCGAAACACGAAGCGGAGTCAACAAGAAGGTGCGACCATCAGCTTCTTTCGATGCTGCATAACCCAAGACCCGAGCAACGTTGTCAACTGCAGCCGCAGCCGCAGAAACTTCAGTATCGCCCAAGTCAGCAGCCAGACCAACGGAGATGCGACCAGCAGCACCTTCAGTAATAGTAACCGAATCAGCACCTACCGAACCCCCATGAACCGTGATAGCTAAAGGAACGAACAACTCCAGACCCTCCTTCACTTTAGCAAAGGGTGCCGGAGCAGCATCCTGAGTCTTCGCGGGAGTGCCGTCCAGCGCGATAGCGTCAATGTCATACAAGGCAACAGGAACACCCCACTCGAACAATACAACAACCGTATCCGGATCGACATCCAAACGACCGAGAACCACCCCAGCATCGCCGCTATGGCCATAAGGATCGGTTGTCAAAAGAGACTTAATGCGAACTTTAGTCTGCGGAGCAAAAGTACCCTCAACAGCATCCGCAACAGCAGACTTAGCAAAATCTTCATAAGCAACGTCAAGAATAGCAATAGCCTCATCGACAGTGGCCGAAGAACTCCCAGACAAGGCATGCAAATCTAAAAGAACATCCTTTAACTTTGATGCATCTAAGGAAGAAACAACCCAAGACCGCACACCAGAACCATTCACACTAACTGAAATATTCGCATTCGTAACAGTACCCTTCAAAGCCGAATTCAAATCAGGAGCATTCCCCGACAAAGTGATTGCAATACTACCATCACTGCCTGAACCGATAGGGATATCGACATCAACCGAACCGTCATCTTGCAACGTGTAATCAATATCATTGAGAAGAAGGTGGGAAAGCAATTTAAGCATCTCGATTCCCGAATTACCAGCAGCATCCGACGTCTTCGAAAGACCATTGTCAACGCGATCACCCACCGTAGTATCATCACGACCAATAATGGCATTGAAAACGTAGTCAGCGCTGTCCTTCTTCAAGTCATAGCTGCCTACAGACTTACCATTAACATAAACATCCACAGCATCAGCCCCCTTGCGCTCCAGCTCAACAGGAATCAGATCGCCCATGTAGTTAATAGAAGTCTTCACCTTCGGGAGCTTGGAATTAGACTGCAGCTTAGCCCAAGCATTCTGGAACGGTACCAAAGCCGACTCAGGAGCTGCAGCGAAGTCTCGAACCTTAGCCTTCGGGGCGGGCTTACCGACCTTCTGACCATCAAGCTTCGAGTCCCTAACCGGGCGAGCCTTTGCGACAGGCTTGCCAATGCGAGAACCATCGATCTGACGAACCGGAGCACCACCCTTGCGATTCTTAATGTCAACATGAACCGAGTCAGAAACACGACCCTCCTTCGGAAGACTAGCCTCCAAGAGCTGCACAGTACCCTCGTAAGAAGACGCCATGATGCTAACAGCCTTCGCAACACGAGAAATACGATCAAGAGTGAACTTCGAAGGATTCTCGTAATAGAATTCATCGTATTCAGTCTCAGTATCCTTAGCCCCCGAATATAACCTAGTCTGAACTAAAACATAGTCAATCTTAATATCCTGCATGAATCTGTCCTCCGGCATGTCAAGCAACGGCTCATACTCATCAACACCACCAATGCCGGCAAGACCCAATGACAAATCAAGATGGACCGTATCCACTAAGTCCTCCGGATCATCCCACTTATAGTTGACCCACAAAATACGATCATCAAGAGACGGCGCGACACCATTAGCCGAGAAAATACTCTCGACTTCGGCGTAAGTAATATCACCCTCCTTAGCAATGCCAATCAAGTCCTCCGTAGGGTCCTCCAAACTGTCGGCAACCTTCTTCAACGAAACAATGTCACCGTAAACATGAGAAGCCTTAGCGTCGATACCGTAATCGAAGCCTTTACGCTCACCGTCCTTCCAACGAATCTCAACGGCAATCTTATCCTCCTTGCCAGACTTATATGCCTTCAGGTCAACAACAGCATCATCGAGACCCTTGATGTCCAAAGACATGCCCTTGACCTCCGACTTCTTGCCAGTACTCTTATAGGCATTACGAACCAAGTCCAAAGCCTTGTCGATCTTAGCAACCTCCGAAGCCTTTGAATCCCTAACCGGACGAGCCTTGCCAACAGGCTTACCAACACGCTCGCCCGAAATCTGACGAACAACAGAACCACCCTTCGAGTTCTTGAAATTCACAGAGACAGAGTCGCTGATCTGGGCAGCAGGCAAAATCTTCTTAAGACCCTCATAAGTGTCCTTGTAATTGTCCCGAGACTCAGAAAAGAACAGAACAGTACGCACAACCTTGCGAAGCAATTCATGAGAAGGGTCCTTATAAATAAACTCATGATACTCACGATGATCGGAGGTATATACCTGAACAACCAAATCTTTAATCGCAAGCGTATCGTAAACCTCGTCATCCGACAAGCTATCGTAAAGATCGGAAGCTACAATATCATCCCCATTGGCAATGCCCAGAATGCCAACCGCCAATGAAAGATTAACCTCAGTGGCGGAATCCGACGGGTCGACCCACTTCTCAGAAACCCACAAAAGACCATCCTCCAAACTGTAATCAGTATTGAACGAAGAAATGATAGCGGCAGCGTCATCGAAAGACATGTCGCCATCATGAGCCAAGTAAACATCAGCCGAAGCTCCCAAGTCATCCGACACGGTCGCCTTCGGAGCAGCCTCGCCGATCTTCTGACCCTTATCAGCCTTACCACAAGCATCCGAAACCTTCAAGTCCTCGAGCTTGTCAACGTCCTCGCCCGCGTGCTTCTGAAGCGCGTCAATGAACTTGCGGAAGCGATTGAGCTTCTCACCAGCCTCCGAACCCGAAATGCCGAGGAAACGCGCCAAGTCACCCATCTCCTGCTCCGAAAGATGCCGCTTGCTGGAACCCTCAACAACCAAAGCATTGCCGTCCAAGTAAACATCTACATATGCAAAAGGAGCGTCCGGCTTCGCCCCAGCATAAATACGATAACCGTCACGCCGCGGCATAACCGTAACGAAAGACTCCAGACCCGCCTTACTCAAAGAACCCTCAAGGTACTCCTTAAGACGCTCATTCGAATCCTGAACCCATGACGTGCTGTCAGCAACCATGTGTTCCCAAAAACCTTTTCCCATAATGAACTATCTAAAAATTGAAAAATGAATTACTCATCACAAGTCCGACGACGGCGCTTAGCCGGGAACTGACCCGGAACATGAGAACCAATGTCAGACATCATCGTTACACCCGCACTATAAGGTGCAGGTGCATCAATACTATCATCGACATCCTCCGCAGCAGTGTACCGAGCATCCTCATCCGGCGTGGCACCATACTTCTTCTCGTAGGACTCAACATAATACTCATTATCCGAATCCAGAAGATCGTAATCGAAAAGAATATCGGCAACCGTAGGCTCCGCCATAACACCCGCGTAAGAAATATCCTCAACAACCGACATCTCCCCCGACGGCAAAACCTCGACAAGAAAAACAGCACCACCATAAGGCGAAGACTGCGTTCCCGCATAAACCGGAACACCCGCAGAGTTCAACTCAATATCCTCGTAATTACCACTAGGAACCGAAAGAATGTAATTCATCGAACCCCACTTACCCTGCCGAGGAAAGCCGAACGTCTCCGTAAACTGAGAAGCCATCTTATCCGAATCGTAGCTCGAAGCATCCGCATCCGTGATGACACTACTCGAAACTATATCTGCAAAACCCATAAATGAAATTTTTATACAAATATAAGAAAATTAATTTAAAAGCACAACTACTTCGAAACCTCTTTCTGCTTCACGGCCGTAACCGCAGATTTATCATCCTTGAAGACACTAAGCGTGAAAGAACGATCCCCGGAGACATTCGCAACAAAAGCCTGCGCAATGTTCTTATTAGGAATGTAACCCCAATGAACCGACAAGTCGCCAGACACAGGATTCGGAATGATGTGAGCCAAAAAGTCGTCGCCTGCGTAGGCATCCGTCAAGGGCTTGTCGATAAACTTAGACTGCAACTCGGCAAGCTCCTTCTCCTCCTTCGCCTTAGCGTCATCACGCCTGTCCGCATCATCAATATCCTCCCAAGCACCGCGCTTGTACTCTTTAAGCTTCTTATAAGAGTCCCAGTCAACAGCAGCAAAGATAGGCATCTTGAAAGTGTAATCCTCCATAGACGACGGAGTAACATCCGTAGCACTCAAAATGTAGAAGCCCTCCTGAAGATTACATTTGCCATACGCAATCTGCGTCAGCGCTGCAGACAAAGCAGCACGGTCACCATGACGAAGCTTCTTGTCAAGCATATCAAAGAACTTAAAGATGTCCGACCCCTTTAAACCCGTAGAGCCATACAACAAATCCGTAAGCAAACCCTTGCCAGCCTCTTTGAGACTATTCTTGAGAACATTCTTCGCAATACTACCTACAGCACCCAGAACGCCTTTGGAATCACCATCGGCATCAAAAACAGAACGGGCCGAAGAATCTTCGACACGGCACAAATCCCTATAATCACTATCCCTAAGCATACCTACTTATTCTTAGAAGCTCGGCGCAAGCGACGATACTCCGAAACTACCTTGCCAACCATAATCTTATCGTAACCATCACGCGAAGCAACGGCACTAACCGCATCCGCCCACAGCGTGGGATTCATGTACGGGTACGCAACCAACTTCAAATCAGAAGCCTTGTAGGGCTTAGTAAAATCGTAAGATGCCGACTTGTTAAATGTAGGAGAAGGTAACGGCGAAGGAAGCGTAGAAGCATGCGCCTTCGTAGCAGCAGCCAACGACTCCTGCTCTGCGTCTACCTCCGGATCAGGTTCCGGATACTGAGACTTCAATAACGTGATAAAAGAATCCGAATCTCCAGCATCGCCCGAAAGCGGCTCTACAAGCCACGCATTAGGCGTCTCAGACAATAACCGATACTTAATGCCGTCAAACGTGACGAAAGACCCCTCAGACGCGGCATCCTGAACCCCGGAAAGCTCATCCGAAGACAACAAGACCAACGAAGCCGAATCAGATACCTTACAAAGACTATAAAGACCCGGACCCGAAAAACCCGACGGACGAAGCGACGAAAGACCACGACGCCGACACTCCGAAACACTCATGCCTGAAAGAAGCTCTACAACCACGCCCAAATTAATATTTATAGGATATATAATTGCATAAGACGCTAAATTAAAAAATCCCGGCCCATGAAAGGACCGGGAAGTAGAAGCAAACAGCACCCCGCGAAGGCTACGCCATAAGCACGGAACGGACGCAGTAAGTACAATCACCCAAGTCAACAACAAGGCTGCTAGAAGCACAGCTATACTTAGTGACATCCGAAGCCTTCGAAAGAACACCAAGCAGAACCGGAATCGACACGACGATAGTCCCCGACGGACTCGTGCCCTCTTTGTACTGGAACTTGTAAGTCGCATCCGAACCGTCCTTCTTGTGAGCCACGACCGTAAAGTCGCTAGTGGCGAAGGAAACCTTAATAGTGTCCGTGAAGTAATCCAAAGACCCAATAACCGTCAACAACTGACAGAAAGGAGTGTCATCAATGCGAATCGAGGTATCATACGAGAACGAATTGCGGAACAAAGGACTCATGAACCTAGAAACAGCTTCCCCCGAAGTGTAGGCAAATCGAAGATAGCAGCTATCACCGAACTTCAAAGAAGCATGGTCGTCCGCAAAGAAACCCGAAACAGACGTGCCGTCGAACTCAGCAAGCGTGGCAATGCAGTCAACCAAATACCGGGAGATGATGCAGTCATGATTACCAAAGAATGACTTCATGCGCCCCAGAATTGAGCCGATGTTCAAATATGACATCCCACCCTGACAGATCAAATGGCGCTCCGACGTCCGCTCCGAAAAAGCAAGCAGCGACGTGAAAGAACGAAGGTGAGTTCTAATGTAAGATCCATCAAGCTGATCCGTCATCTTGTCGTAGGCAAACTTGTACATACCCTCGTCGAACGGCTGCGTAGCTACAAAGACAAGGTTCCCCGAGAAATGAGCATACAACCCCGCAGGCTGATCCCCGAAGGAACTCTTCTGCTCGACGAGAACCAAGTGAGCCATGACATTCCCGAACAATGCCTTCAGGGTTGAAATGGGAATGGCAAAAGGTGACAACGTCTTACCCGACGAGTTCGGAATGCGAAAAACAAACTGGTAGGCAGCATTGTCATACTTGACCGTGATGAGCTTCTCATTGGCTGAAATCAGGACGTTCTTGCCTGACAAAGCCGCTGCCAACTTTGAAAGGCAATCCAGAACACGAAGCATAGGAGTAGCCTGAAGCTTCGAAAACGAAATGTAATGGTCATAAGGAAGACCCGACGAAGCCTCTGCAATGCCCGCAAGCTCCGAAGCGGAAACATCATCAAGACCTAACGTGCTAAGAGGGGACATGGCATCCGACGCCACAGCCCCCTCTAACTTAAAATCATTAATATTAGACATATGGAAATGTTAAAAGTTTATGAACTAACGCGCCGAAGACTGAAGACTCTCCGCTACGACACCCTCGCAGTACAAAACGACGTCCTCGTCCGCAACCGACGAAAGAGCATCTATAAACGTGAGATCATCAGAACCACAGCTCGCCTGAAGCGTCTCTAGAAGCTTGTCATAATCAACATCCTCCGACGGCGCAACGGAACCATCCGTCTTAACAGCAAAGATGCTGTCGAAAGAACGAGCCGGAACCTCGACCATGCGGTGAGAAATAGACCCATTCGAAACCTCAACATAGACCCCCTTAGGAGGACGCTCCGACGTCTCAACACGGCGATTCCGAAACAAGCTGCCCGGACGAACAACCGTAACCGAGTCCGACAACTCCAAGTCCGCATACTCAATATGGTCATGCCCCAGCAGAACCAACGTAGGACTCGATGGAGAAGCAATGTCCGAAAGCGGAACCGTGAACCGACCGTCCTTCTGGTTGAGGAAACCGTGATAAATGAAAATCTGAGGACTCGAACTCGTCTGCAAAGGTAGAACATTAGTGACAGTACAATCCTCAAACTCAACATCCCGGTCATCAATCAGCGCAATGACACGGGACGAAGCAAGTGTATACAGGGCACACTTAGGATTATTCTCTGCAGCACGGTAAAGCTGATCGTGATTGCCCCAGACACCTAATGGCATACGGCGGCAACCACGAAGGACCTCGATGACCATGTTAATAGCCTCCAGAGGAACCGTAGGCTTATCGAAGATGTCACCACCAAGAAGCAACGTAGCATCATGCTCATTGACGAAGTCGACACACCACCGAAGCTTAGAACAAACATCCTCCAAAGGATTACCCGTGCGGACCGGACACGTGGTGGTTATATGCAAGTCCGTAATGAAAAGAAAGCGACTCATTCGACACCGAAAAGCTCCAAAAGAACACTAAGATCATCCCCGGAGAAAGGACCAACGAAGATACGCTGAGCCTCTCCAGACTGAAAAACCGTACAGCGAGTACCCCGGAATACAACAGCAAGCGCATCCTCAATATCATAAGAGCGAAAGGTAAACACATAGGTATCCGACATCATATGCTCGATAGTAAATGTCCCACCAATCTCCGAAATCAGGTACTTAGCAAGACAAATACACTTATCAAAGTTGTCAGACCCCTTCAAAGAATCCAACAGTAAACCACGAGTGACTTCCATAACAATAAACTACATAAACCGTAAACGTACTACCTGACAACGCGCTCCCGAATGACACGAAGGCGGTAAACGCCATCCAGAGCAAAACCACGAGCCTCAAGCTCCGAAAACAACTCCTCCGACGAGATGCCCTCGAACAAAGGGTTAAAGCCGCGCGTATCACTCAAATCAGAGCACACACCCGACTCAATACACACATCCACTGAAGACACGCGGTCGGAACTCCCCGGAACGGCATCCGCCGCAAGGGGGGGGGATAACCTACGAAGGCGACGCGGAAGCTTAGACTCCGACGTAGGAACACCATTGCGGGACACAACCTTAGCCGCCGGAACCTCAACCGACATAGCCTTCTTCAACTCCGCACTGGAAGCACACAACTTCGCAGACGAAGCAGCAGAACGTGACGAGTCAGTAGCCGACTTACGACACTCCTTACAGTAGTAGTCTACACGACCAAAAGACGAAGTGAACTCAGAAAGCGGCAGGATAGAATGACACTTAGAGCAACGCTGAAAACCATGAGCGCGCAGAACCGAATTCGACGCAGGTTTACCCGCCGGAACTACGCCGCCAAGAACCTCCGCGTCCGAAGCCGAAACAACATGATAATCCGAACGCCGAATATGAGTAGAACCATCCTCCACAGTAGAAGGCGTAGAAACATCCGACTTACTAGCACCCTCCTCCTTAGCAGCAGCCTTAGCAGCCTTGCGACGAGCTGCACGAGCCTTAGCGGCAATACTCTGGCAAGAGCGACACCAACACTGAAGGCCGTCCTTATTCGTAGAACTACGCGAAAACAAAGACAAAGGCTTCGAAACACCACACTTAGGGCAGAACTTCATAGGAATATCCGTAGCAGCGCTCGTGTACCCAGCAGCTAAACCCAAACCCATAGTCATCATATTACCCATAATCAATACATATTAAAAGAGGTGATTATATACAATTTTACACAATTTCTTGTAATAAACGTAAAATAAAGCTAACTTGCTGCCATGCATAAAGCATTCAAATATCGCATCTATCCGAACAAGGCTCAACAAGCCTTGCTCCAAGCGACGTTTGGATGCTGCCGATTTGTTTATAATAAAACGCTTGACATTAGGAAGACGGCATATGAGACCGACAAAACACGGCTTAGCAAATTCGACCTCATTAAGAAAGTAACATCACTAAAAGACGAATTCGAATGGCTCAAAGACGTACCTGCAACATGTCTCCAGCAAGCCGTCGAAAACATGGATAAAGCCTATCAGAACTTCTTTAAGTCCGGCAAGGGGTATCCTAAGTTTAAGTCTAAACATCGCAGTCGCAAGTCTTGTAAGTTCCCATCCTCACATTGTGCTGTGTTGAAAGATACTAGTCACTTAAAACTTTCTAAGATAGGATTAGTCAAGTATAAGAAAGACCGTGAATTCACAGGGGTTTTACGCCACATTGTGGTTACACAAGAAAGTGACGGCAAGTACTACGCTTCGTGCTTGGCTGAGACAGGCGTCGATGCACCTAAGCCACAGTCCGTCGATGCTAGTACGACGGTCGGCATTGACTTAGGACTCAAAGACTTTATCGTCACGTCGGATGGATGCAAGGTACCTAACCCGCGTTTATACGCTACTATCGACCGTCACATAGCACGCTTGCAGAAGCACGAATCCCGGAAGCAGAAAGGCTCGAAGCGTCGTGCGCGCATTCGGCTCAAAATTAACAAGCTCTATGTCAAGAAACGAAATTTAATCAAGAATTATATTTACCATGTTGCCAAGACGTTACTGCGTGAAAGCCAAACGTTAGTAATGGAGAATCTTAATATTGGTGGCATGGTTAAAAATCATAAGTTAGCTAAATCCATACAAAATGTTTGTTGGGGCGAACTACGTAGAGTTCTCACATATAAGTCTCAGTGGCTAGGCCGCAATCTTATTTTCATAGATAGGTGGGCGCCTAGCACGAAGACTTGCAGTTGTTGCGGCTTCCACAATTCTACGTTAACGCTTTCAGATCGTTCTTGGAGGTGTCCGGGTTGCGGCACACATCATGATCGGGACATCAATGCAGCGCTCAACATTAAGCGTATGGGTTTAGAAACATTACTGCCCGCGGTGAGTGGGTTTAACGGACGTGGAGAGGTTGGTTGCAACTTCGACGAAGCGTCAATATGTATAATTAATAATTGTATATAATCACCTTATCCGAGTAACCCGAAACCGTCTTCAAGTTAGACGGAGAAGTCCCGATAGCATAACGCCCATGACGGCGAGAATCCTTCAGAAAGTCCTTAACACGCATTGTCTCAATCATAATCCACAAAATTAAAATTCAACACTAAAAATGAAAGCCTGCGGAGAGAAAAAGAACTCCCCGCAGGAATATAGCTACTCCGCCAGATAAGCAATAGCCCGCAACTCCGGAAGACGAACCTCCGCACGAGAAGCAAGCTCCCGGAGATCATCAAGATTGTAATCCGAGTAAAGAGTACGCTTATAGTAGTCCAGAACCTGACGCGCAGAAGCACCAGACTCAATAGCCGATAAATCCGAAATAGCACGCTCGTACTTCCGAATAGCCTTCCCGTGAAGCCCAGACCCAATCAAGCCAAGACGACCGAAATAAAACTCACCGTCTGCCGTGCACGCTACATAACTCCTAGAACTCGTGCGGGTCGAAACCACATTACCCGACTCGTCATATACCGTGTAAACGAACTGCGAACCCGAAGGCACCTTCTTCAAAACATACTTTGCCATAACCAAATCCATATTAAGTAGCTGTAGAACTATCTCTACACCACAAAGATAAGAAAGTTAATTTAATTATGCAAATAAATATTGAAGGAAAGTTAGAAAAAAAAACTACAAATAGCTGTTCGGCGAAGCATTGGACCACGAACGACTCATCTCCTCAGCAAGTGCCTTCTGACGAGACTCGAAAGCTGTCGCATCCACCATATAAACTCTACCATCGCTACCCAGACGAAAATAAAGATTACGAGCGCAATTAACCTCTAACTGCAGGTAAGGACCAGAATCTCCAGTAGCACCCCCAAAGTTAATGCCCGCAACAATAGCACGACGATAGGCACCCTCATCGTACCCACAGACAACCTCAAGGGAACCCGAATTGGCAACACGACAATCCGCAGAAACCCAACCCGAAGATAAAGCAGAATACCCAATATCCTGAATGCACTGCACAATATAAGTAGCATTGCCGTATAAAGCCGACAAAGAACCCGTCAAATAAAGAAGGTGCATACTATCAAAGTAAATAGTACCCGCCAGCATCAGCAACGCAGTGTCCTCTCTACACGAAACCTGAACACGATACTCGCCAACAGAAGGACCCTGACCCGATAACTCCAAGTCAACCATATCCTTATGACGCTCAATGCAAGCAATCCTGTAGGTGCTGAAGCCTAGAGTCGTGGTGAGACCATAAAGGTAATCCCCAACCTGCAACTCGAAAATCTTAACCTTAGTGTTCATAAGCTAAGCCTCCTCCGGATCAACGATGTCGCCCGTCCCACGGACAGCAACACCAAGCTCGAAAATACAGACCGACGTACCATCACGGCGACATGAACCACAGCACCCGCCGATCAGATCCCTAGCCTGTGCACAAAGGCACGGATTATCCGCAAATGCACAACTAGGGCAATGGGCATAGGAATATGCCGTCTTGCCCGGACACGGCGTAGGAATAGGACTCACCAAGTCGACCAAAGCAACAACCTTATAAACACGGTCGTAAAACTGAAACTCACCACCTGCAGGTACAAACCCGCTATAACCACAATCTCCCATAAACTACTACAACTATAGAATGTGTTTACCAACAAAGGAAACATCAGGCCGCATAGGTTGCAACTCGTAACGGGTCTTCAACAACTGCAACTCAGGGCACGTATCCTCGACGAAAAACTCCCAATTATTAGGAGAAACCTCAACCTCCGTGCAAGGCAACGATATGCAATCGTAAGGCTTAAAGCCATCGGCATAAGAAGACGCAGGTAAGTAACAACGCTGCGTATAAGCCTCCGGAAGAACAACCCCGTCATGCATGACATGAAAACCACCGCCAGACCAACAGAAACCCGTACCATCCGTAATCTCAGAACTCCCGAACTCACGGCGACGCGAAGAACACTTCGTATAACCCTCGATAGTATAAACGCGATCATGCGGAGATTCCTTAAAGAAGCAGCTACGGCGGATATTCTGAAACTTCCCGTCAGCGAACTCAACCCACTCGTCGTCCGTAAACCGCAACGGTGAAAGCGGCTGAAACTGCGCCAACCGCTGAAACATATTCAAAATAATAGGAGCTGAATTATTACTATGACCCTGTGACACAAACACAGCTAAAAGCTCGATGACATCATTATACAACATACCATCTATACCATCCGACGCCGAAGTATAACCCAAAGCCTTAAGCTCACCGAAGGCATACTTCATAAGACCACTGTCGGCAATAATACCCGGCAGCAAATCCTTATTAACCAAACAATCCATAATAAAATCCTACTTTAAACGATGGGCCTCCCCATCACGTATCTCATAGCACCTATCACACATGTCAAGCGTCAAGCGAGCATCATGCGAAACAAGCAAAATCTCAAAACCAAAGTCACGGCAGATGGTCCGAACAAAGTCGATAAACCGAGGATAATGAGCCGCCGAAACCTGAACCCAAGCCTCGTCCATAAATAAAACACGGCGCGACTTGTGCTTCATGATCAAGTAAAGCGTGAACACAAAGCTCACAACGACCATTAAACCACCACTTTGCGCGGTCGGCAAATCGCTCTTTTTACCGTCACCGTAATCCAGCAGAAACTTGCTGGCATCCGAATCATAGACAACCTTAGCGTCCAGACCGAAGATAGAACGAACCGCAAGCGTAGCAAGGCGCTCGCACTGTGTAAGCGAAGACTTCGTAAGAAGCTCCTTAGCAGAACCCATAGCGTCACGGCAGCGCTCAAGCAACGAAGACTCCGAAAGGACCTCATCCAACTGGCGCTCGTAGCTGAGAACACGCTCGTCGGCATCCTCAAGACGACGGCATAATGAAGTATAGGACTCCGTAAATCTAGTATACAAATCCAAATTCATAATCAAAACAATCGCTGCTGTCTACTATGGAAAGTAAAGCGGTTCTTAGCGTCCTCGTAATGGATAGGATCAAGCTCACATCCAACGAAGGAAAGACCAGCATTCAGGCACGCAATGGCCGAAGAACCACTACCCATATGGGTATCCAGAACACGCATGCCCGGCTTAACATAACGCGAAAGCAACCACTCGTACAACTTAACAGGCTTCTGCGTAGGATGAATCCGAACCTCATCTGCACCAACAGAACCACGGTAAGGAATACGCGCAATCTTCAAAGGACCACCGAAGCTCGTCCACGCAAGCTCACCCTGACCAAAGCTCAAGCTGTCCGGAATACTCTTATCCCACACAACCCATGACATAATACCCGGCAAGTAAGACGTAAAATAATTAGCACCCCAGATAATCTGGTGACGCGAAACACGGAACAACTCCGAAAAGTAAGAACCATCCGGAATACTGTCATCCCATGAACCCATGTAAATCTTAGACGAAAGACCTCCCAAGTCACGCTTAGAAACATGAATCCCATACGGCGGATCGACAATAGCAACGTCGAAGGACTTATCCGGCAAAGACCGCATATAATCCATACAATCCGTACAGCGAAGCTCGACTCCAGAGCCTATGTATGTATCACCTAAAGAAGCCATAGACTAAGCAAGAGCATCATCATCATCGAAGTCCGGAAGCGAACCAGAACCCGAAGGACCCCAAGAAACAACAGGACCTGAAGCCGAAGCAGCAACACCCGACGAGCCAGAACCCGACGGGGCAGCAAGCGACGGCGACGAAGGGGCCGAAGCCGGAGAAACACCCCGAAGCGCATCGTACTTAGAAAGCCACGAAGACATCTCCGACTCCGCAGCCGAAAGCAATGACTCCGAAGACGCAATCTCACGATCCAAAGCCGCAAGATCACTACGAAGCTGTGACTCAGACGGTACCGTAGCGTAACCTAAACTACTACTTAATGACGAAATCTGAGACTCCAGAACACCCAACTTCGTCTGGGCGGCAGATAAGCTCGAAGCAACCTCAGACCTACGACGCTGTATATCCTCCAACGATAAAGCCATAAAATAAATGATTAAAATTAAAAACTAAACCATAAACGTAAATCAGCAGCACCCCAACGAACCCAAAGGGGAACCGCACAAAGGACAAACACTACTATCAAGCAAACCCTCCAAACGCGAAAGCTCTGAAGCGAACGAACCACGGCTAGTAAGAAGCGACAACAAAGACTCTAAGCGCTCACGGCGCGACAAAAGAGAAGCACGACGCGAGGCAAGATCCGCCAACCCGGAAAGGTACGAAGCATACTCCGATGCGACGGAAAGACCCGACGACAGAGAACCGCGGCGCGTAACCATATCCACTAAAGACACAAGCAACGACCTACGGGAACCCAACGACGAACACGACGATACCAAAGACGAATGCTTATCTAAAACCCCCAAGCAAGGCTCCAAAATACTCGAAATTTGGCCCGAAAGAAGCGATCTGCCTGCATGTAAATCCAGAAGCGATACTACCTCCCGGCGGCGGGACAAAAACGCGACGTAGGCGTCCAAAATCGAAGACAGCCGTGAATAACCCGAAACAACAGAAGACGCATGGACATAATCCGTCGTGCATAACGAAAGAAGCGTCTGCAAGGACGACAACCGCGAACGCAACGACGTAAGTCTACTATAGGCATCCGTAACCCTACCATAAAGAGCAGAACCCGACGCCTGAAGCGAGCAATACAACTCCCTACTACGCTTAGCGGAAGCCAAAAGCTTACCCAAACTCGTAGAAGCACCACGGCAGCGGTCACGACGAACACCAAGACCACGCCAGCAAACACTCCAGTCCGATAACCCAGAACCAGAACCTAGAAGCTCACCAATACGACGCTGGCTGAAGCCCATAAGCAACGGCGGCGTAAACTGCTCCCAGAAGCTCAAGGAAAGCCTATCGCTCCCCGCCTCCAGAAAACCAAAGTTCAGAAAGCTACAAACATCCGACGGAACCTCGCGCCGTGTCTTATCATAAGTAACATCCCCAAGCCGATAAACAGCACCTCCCTTCTCCGTCTTAGTAACACGCAGAACACGGGCGTCATCCGCAAACCGAACCGAGACACTACACCCCGCAGAACCCCAACGGACGCAGCCCGACGTAAACCTATTCATGCAAGCAGCAACAACACCGCGGAACGTACTACTCTTACCAGCACAGCTCTCACCACGAAGCACCGTCAACCCCTCGACGCGTACCCGAACGTCACGCGCAGCAAGGTAATCCTTAACAACTATATCCATCCTACAGCATAAACACTAAAAAACAAAACCAGAACAGGGCACGAAGGATCAACCCTCCGCATAAACGTCACCAACACAAGACGTAGGAACAGCCGCACCACAATCCAGCAAACCACGGTAATCTACAAAGTAGCTATGGCAGACATCATACACCAAATAAGGAGGAATACAGGCAACCTCGGAGCAGCCTACAAAGAAGCAGAGTGTATCATGGCCCCACGAAGCCGTGTAAACATTATCCGACCCATGACACCTGAAGGTAACATAATCAGAACCTAAGGCAAAATCATAGGCGTCCGGATAAGACAGCCCTATAAGATCGCACAACACAGGAAAGCCCGCCGACGTAAACAACCAACGCAAAGGACGCAACACAGGACGAACACCGTCCATACTACAGCTACCCGGACGGACATCGCGAAAGCGGAAGACAGAACCCGTAGGGCAATCCTGAACCTTAAGACCACAACCTATGTAACCCCAAAGGTAGCTATCAATACTAGGAACCTGAACCATAAATCAAGATAAATTAAACGCTGTAACCGAAGCAAAGCACACACAATGACCACCACGCTCTAAAGTATCAACAAGATCACTAAGACCCGAAGACAAGGCAGGACTATCCTCGAAGGTCAACCACAGCCGACCCGAAGGAAGACGATGTCCGCCGAAATCATAGCCCGAGCTATACTCTAGAAAAAGCTGATTGGTGCCATGAACCCGAAAATGGGCGACCATAAGGGAACAATACGTCTGTGGCGGTGTGTAACCCATATCGCTAATCGACGAAAAACCTACAAACAAAGGATAACCATTCATAATAAAAACAATTAATTAAAAGCATTAACGTAAAACAAGGCAACACATAAACAATGCCACAAAAATACGGATATAGAATTGCACAACCTACTAAAACAAAAACAACCAAACACACAATACGACGAAGGCAACAACCGAAACCACACGGCCCCACGCACCCCGGAACCCCACAACCACAACCCACACACAACCCATAATCCAAACCCCCCATAAACCACAACGAAGGCCGAGGAAAACCCCGGCCTGTAATCATCATAAAATAGTAAGTCCCTACATATACGTAAACGCAGAACCAAACATGTTAGTTGGATTCTACTAGCTTCAAATCCACAAATGGAACTTCGGAACCTAGATGGAAAGAATAGCGCTCAAACCTACAGAAAAGAGAGGAAAAAGACATAGTCAAAACCTGACCCTCATAATAGTCCGCAGGATAGAACCGCTGCATCGCCGCCTCCGAAAGCTGGTCATAAACATAAGGATACGCACGGAAACGCATATCGCACTCGTTAAGATGAGCAGCACCCGCAGCTGTCAAGGTGAAGGAAATAGTATCACACAACTCCATAACTACAAATTTGAAATAGAACCTTCTGGTGATAAAAGCTCACCTGTCTCCGGGTCCAAGTCCGACGGATTAACGGCTGGATCAACATAGACCGGAATGCCCGGACTCGTACCTACCTCCGAAGCACCGTTAGTCCGTAGATACTCGTACAACCGCTTAAGGGTAGTATGCTCCATAGCGTAAAGCTTCTTGACTCCAAAGAACTTCTCACCCCACGGAAGCGAATAACTTGCACCCGACTTCCGGATGACACCCGAAGCCACAGCTTCATCAATGGTGGCATAGCGCTTGCTAACACCCTGACCGAAAATGAGCTTGACCTTCTTCTGACGGAAAGGCTTGCTGAACTTATTCTTGGTAGCCTCCATGAACAACTCAACACCGTAAACCTCTTCAGTGTCACCCTCCTTCTCCTTGAGCTTGAAACCAACAGAAAGCTTGATGATAGCGTCCGGAACGTGAAGGGTAGCATATCCGCCATCCTGACGGTCCTTCGAGGCGTAGGGGTTAGGAACACCCATCTGGAGGTTAGCGCGGGCGTGAAAGAGCCATAAGGACGCAATGTCGGCATCCGCAAACCAGTTCTTAATACGAGGAAGCAAAAAGGATGCCTGCAACGCCTTAATGCCCGGACGGCAATCCTTGACCGTCAATGTCTTATCCGCGTAAGCCTCCAACTCCGACATACTATCAAAGACGGCAAACGAAATGCCTGCGTCCTGATCTGAAGATATAACCTTACATACGTCCTCCAACTGAGCATAATCACGGACCGTAAGGTGAATAAGAAGACCAGACTCCTTGTACTCCCATAAACCGAAAGACTGAAGCTGAAGGTCATTCCATGCACGCTCCGTATCCACCAAGACACACTTCAAACCCTGACGACAAAAGCTACGAAGTGTCTGGGCCGCAATGGTGGACTTACCGCAACCTGCGACACCCCACATAGCGTAGGAGCTACCACGAGCAATACCACCCCCCAAGATGTCATTCAAGGTGTCGATGCCCGTATCGACAAACGTAGTAGGACGGTCGATGCCATACTCATTCAACACGTCCGCAAGGGAAGTCAACTCCGACTTCCCGGATTTCTCTGACTTTTTGGCCATAAAATAAAATAATTAAATCGCAGGAATCCCTCCTGCTGGGAACAAAGGCGGAGAACTCCCTCCGCAGGGAATTATAAATCAGCATAGAACACCCAATCGTCGTCATCACTACTATCCGACGAAGGGAAAACCGGAATTGGTATCTTAACCTCCTCCGTAGCTTGTGTAGAAGACTCACTCATGAAAATAGGGGGTATAGAATTGCACTAGCGGCTCCTTCGGAACCAGTTGGATATATAACTAAGACCATCCAAGAAGTCACACACTAGGTCGTAGAACCAATGACCAAAACCATTATTGAAATAAAACATAACTCTGTGTAAATCAATCGAATAGATCCTTCTGTAGCCGCGGGCAAAGCTGGTAAGTCTTCTTGTAAGTACCAGCCAGTATATCCAAACCAATAGCAGCGAGGATAACTGCTGAAGCCTCGTCATGGTTCATAGCAATACTATAATGATCCAGCACCCACTGGACGATAAGCTTCTTGCCCTCCTCCTTGGAAATCTTCTTAGGCGGGACTTCTGGAATCTCGCCTTTCTTGGCCCGTTTCTTGGCCGTAGACGGACGGACCAAAGAGTTGATAGCTGTGGGCGGGATTAGATAGAAATCGGCTGTGGGGGGCGAAAATAGACCCGAAGGGGACCTGATCAAACCTGCAGTAGAAAACTTCCGTAAATCCTGAAACTCCGTGTAAAGCATACACTGCAAAGGAAGGAGATACGGGCCGGAACCGGAAAGCATGGCAGGCATCTCAACAAATACAGCATCAACAGCATCATCATACTCGGCAAGCCAAGCACGTACCGCCTTAGCATGCCATGTAGCCGCTTGAAAAGATTTATCAAAATGAAAAATATTACCACCCTCCTTCAGAACACGTGGCACTTCAATGGAGGTATACGCAGTAACGCCTAAGTCAGAATCTAAAATAGACAAACCAGTTCGCGTGAAGCTTGGATCAATTCCCAGTACTCGCATAGCTAAATGAAAATTTGAAATTGCCGCAAAAAGAAGATTCACCAAAACAGCACTTCGCAACCCGACCTCTATCAACACCAGTAAACTCAGAAGCAGCTAAAACAGAAACGCAATGTTTAATAAAACTCCCAGACGACATATCGTATACGTCAACTCCAGAATCTAACTGGCGCCTAACACACAAAGAAACAGACTCAAAACGATGCCGAACCCAACCAATATCCGGAAAAGGAGAAAAAATCAACTTCCTTACACAAGCGCGTCGACCATGATAAGCACTTCTAACAAGACAACGAGATATTCGTAACTCCCTACAACATGCATCTAAACTAGGATATAAGCCCAGAAACTTAAAATCTAAATCAAAAACATAAACTTTAAAAGAGCCACAAAAGTACCAATTACGTGCTAAAACAACTAAATCTGGAATCAAACCCACATCAGAAATGCGTACAAAAGAGAAGCCGCGTTTATGAGCACCAACTGAAATATGATGAAGATCAGCTTCTTTCTTAACTGTAGAACTAGAAACACCAAACTTCTGACACACGCTCGCTACAGAATTATAAAAGCCCAAAACTGAACCAGTACTAATATCATAAACCGCTATACCAATCATAGACGGATTGCGCTTATGACGCAACCAAGATAATCGCTCTGGCAATTGAGAACGGTCAAATAAAAGAAAATAACCTTGAGCACTCCGGCGGACACATACTGCAGTCTCATACAACCTACGTGACCTTACACAAATATTGAAAGATGAAAATAAATGCAAGGAAGCCTCACTAGCAGAATTAAAACTGCCTAAAAAGTCACCACTACAAGTATAAAGAAAACAAGCATAAGTCCTAGCACGTTTACCAAAAACACCACGACCCCCTAAAGTCCCATTATACCCATTATAAAATGAATCGTATTTAGAAATGTAATAAATCTCACGAGCATCCAACTTGGCATGCAACTCAAAAAAGGAAGGAGCTAAAACAGACTCTAATATAAAATATTGCCATGAACTGAGATTATACCTACGACGAGCACGCTCAATCTTAATCCCACCATATGGAGAAGACAAATCAAAGAAATCAGAATATCTAGCAGCAGGATGCACAGTCTGACCAACATATGACCTACCACTAGGACTCAACCACCGATAAATTATACCAAAAAACATAAACTCCTGAGTTTAGTCTGCCTTCCAACTCAGACCTAACTCAGGAGTCATATCTATAACTCTAGATACGCAAACCTATACGTAATAAACAATCAAAGTTGGAAGGCTTTGTTTATTTATCGGGATATATAATAAGTGCTAAAACAAACCTCCCTCTTTCAAGACCTTCGGAACCTCAATAGAAGTATACCCTACAACACCCAGATCACTATCCAGTAAACACACCCCAGACCGAGAAAAACTCGGATCAATACCCAATACTCTCATAGATGCAAAAATAAAAACCGGAAGCCTCCTAAGAGACCTCCGGCTGTCCAACAATCCACGGGGGTCTAGAAGCTAGAACCTCCGAAATCCTCCGGGAAGTCCTCACCCCCACCGAAGCTATTGCCTGCAAACGGGTCCATAGGCGGCGGAGTGATAGGCATGCCCGGAGCCAAACCCGGAGCATCCTGCGGAAGACCCGGAGCCTGAGCCTGCGGCGCAGTAGGAGCAGAAGCATATCCTGAAGCAGGATAAGAAGCCGCAGGAGGAACCGGAGCAGGGGCCGGAGCGGGATGAGGGACAGGAGCAGCAGCCTGCGCAGGGGGAGCCTGATACGTCTGCTGCGGAAGACCCGGAGCTGCCTGATAACCACCGTAAGCGGGGGGCGTAGGCGGAACCGTAGGCATAGGACCGAGCTGCTGCTGGGGCGGAGGCGTCGGAAGACCCGGAGCCTGAGAAACGCCACCAGCGAGGGACGAAAGGTAAGCACGATAGGCATCAGCAGTCTTACTCGTCACAGCATCAACCTGCGTGTAAAGACCCTGAATAACTTCAGGCTTAGCAGTAAGCAACTGAATGCGCTGACGAATAGCATCCGAATACTGAAGCGTAGCCGGAGTATAATCCACCGACGAAACGTCCTTGCCCTCCTGATTCGTGCGCTTCTCCTTCTGCAGCATAATAGCGTTAGCATTAGGATTGGCACGGCGAAGACCCAAGAAGCGGAAGTACTGCTTCTCCGTCATGCGGATATACTCAACCGTAATGTCGTCACTCGCAACCTGACCATACTGATCACAGTTGAGACGAGCAACCAAAAAGAAGTAGTAAAGCTGCGGCTCAAGCCGGAACTCAACCATAGACTGACTGTCAAGCTCAAGGTTACCAAAACCCCGAACGTAAACGATATTCTTGGCCAACGTGTTGTTGTCCAGAGGAATACAATAACCAGTGTACCCCACGGCAATGTCTACACGACTGATAGACACCGAAGATGCACTCTGCCCAAACTGAATAAACTGACCCATTTTCGAAGTAGATAATTATATGTTAATTAAAAAGGTTCGTAAAAAGTCCACCCCGAGAGCATCGCCGACTTCGAAAAGGACCTACACTCTCTCATAAGCCCTCAGAGTGGACATGACGTAAACGTAACTACCTGCGCCAATTATCAACGTATCTAGTGCGCTGGATTACCTCGAAGTCTGCACGTAGATCATTAAGGCGGCCCAAGTAAACCATGACCGTATTTAAGCGCTCCTTAAACAGCTTCGTAGCACCAGCATTGGAAACCGAATTCAAAACCTTCTGGATGGACGACAGCTCTACAAGCAACTTACTACGAAGGCGCGTGAGCAAATACTCCGACTCCAGAACAACGTCGTTCTTATCCGACCGGGACCGCGACGGATCACCAAGCTTATCCAGCTCCGTGTCCAACTGAACGAACAAACTATTAATCATAGTATCCTGATCCGCAAACTTTTCCCGATAAGCCTTCAGAATCGCAACCGCGTCTACCTTAGCATCTACAACCTCCATAATCTCACTTAAAATACTGCCTACGCAACAAGTTCATATAAAACCACAACTGACACAAATCCCGAAACTTCGACGTGTAGAACTTATCCAACGTACGCATCGCCTCAATAGCTCCCGTAATAGACGGACGAAGACTACTCTCCAAGCGCATCTTAGCACGACGATAATAAGGAGAATCCGTGGAGTTGAGTAAACGTAATATGAACGTATCCATAGAAGCCGAAACATGACCTACAGACGTATTGCCGCACTCCTGAATAAACCGAGGAATGAACTTAACACTCCCATACAAGTCAAAGAGCTCCGTAAACTTAGACTCATCGTCCTCGAACGTAACCCCAGTGAAAATGAAAGCCAGACACTCATCTATGAAGTCAGAACCCTCCGTAGCCAAAGTCTTCAAAGTGCGCTTGCGGGAACCGAAGACTCGCTGAGCGAAAGCCAGAACCTCACGACGGATAACATCCTCGTCCCAGACCTCATCGAAAATCTGACGCGAAATGAAAACGCAATCCGCATAGTCGTAATCCAAGTACTCCCTATCCTGCTTAGACTTAATATCACGATAAGTGATAAACTCAGAACTCGACGTAGGATTCTTGGATACAGCGTAGGACGGAAAGAGAAACGGAAGAATCCGAAAGTAATCCGGCGAAGACAGCGATATGACCCTCACACCCGGCATAGCAAATAGATCAGAACCATAAGCGACCAGAAAGCCGTAGCGCACATAAAACAAATGACAAACATAAGAAGCATATCCTTAACAACCGTATGGAGATCAGAGTCAACACTTGAAGACGAGTTAGCATTGTCTTCCTTATGCGACCAAAAAGCACGAAGTGAGCGCACCAAAGACTTAAGAAGCCCGGAAATCACCAAATCAATGATGAAAGCAAAAGTCAAAGATATGAGAAAACTGATGATAAAAGTAGAACCCGACATAAGTTAACCGCGATATAACGACAATGATAATAAAGCAACCTCCGTCTTAGAAGCACCAACCGCCAAAAGACGACTAGTATCCGGAAGCTCCAAATGGGCAACCGTGCTGGAGAAAGAACGATCACTAAGCATAAAGTCCTTCTCGGAATGCTCAGAACGAATCTCAAGTGGAACCTTCACAACCTCCCGAAACCTACTAAGCAAAACCGGATCGACAATATCCAAAGAGCTATAACAGTCAATCTGAGGATTCTCCTCCGTGAGCTTCAAAAGCATGGAAACCATCTGCTTGGAAAAGGTGCTGATGTCCCCAAGAACAATACGTGTACCCGGCACATAAGCCTCCACAAAGTCTCGAAGCTCCGAAATGTTATGAACGAAGTTGACAAACTCCGACTTATCACGAACCAGAAGACGCATAGCTACTCGGCAGAACGTATGACATAGGCACTCGGAACCAAGATAGTACCCGAACCAAAACTATCACCATGCGTAGGATAGTGAACCTTCAACAAAGGGACTCCTCGCCAACTCCCATAGCCATAAACAACACCCGTCATAAGAGACTTTGTAGAAACAACTTCCGTCTCAACAGGAAACAACTTAGGAGCATCGCTTAAAAGTGGATTGCTGAGCCTCAGGCGTTTATATACAACCATACTCTGTACATATTGACGCTTCGTCGAAGTCGTAACCGACCTCTCTGCATCCGTTAAACCCGCTCACCGCAGGCAATAATGACTCCAAACCCATACGCTTAATGTTGAGCGCTGCATTAACATCCCGATCATGATGCGTACCGCAACCCGGACACGTCCAAGAACGATCTGAAAGCGTTAACGTAGAATTGTGAAAACCGCAACAACTGCAAGTCTTCGTACTCGGTGCCCACCTATCTATGAAAATCAAGTTGTGACCCAACCACTTCGACTTGTACTCAAGAACACGACGCAGCTCACCCCAACAAATGTTCTGAATGGATTTAGATAATTTACGGTTTTTAACCATGCTGCCAATGTTTAAATCTTCCATTACTAGCGTTTGGCTTTCACGCAGTAACGTCTTGGCGACATGGTAAATATAATTCTTGATTAAATTACGTTTCTTAATGTAAAGTTTGTTAATCTTCAAGCGAATGCGCGCACGACGCTTCGAACCTTTCTGCTTTCTCGATTCATGCTTCTGAAGCCTAGCGATCCGACGGTCGATAGTAGCATAGAAACGTGGATTAGGTATCTTACGGCCGTCCGACGTGACAATAAAGTCTTTAAGACCCAAGTCAATACCGACCGTCGTGTTAACCTCTACTGGCTGCAACTTAGGAACTTCGACACCCGTTTCGACCACGCACGAAGCGTAGTACTTACCATCGCTATCTTGACTAACTACTATATGCCGTAAAATGCCGGCAAACTCACAATCCTTCTTGTACTTGACTAAGCCTAGCTTAGAAAGTTTTAAATGACTAATGTCTTGCAATACGCCACAATGCGATGACGGAAACCTACAAGACTTACGACTGCGATGCTTCGACTTAAACTTGGGATACCCCTTACCGGACTTGAAAAAGTTCTGATACGCAGCATTCATGTCACCAACGGCCTGAACCAAGCAAACCGCTGGAACATCGTGCAACCACGGATACTCATCCTTAAGCGGCTTTATCTTCTTGATGAGATCAAACTCCGAAAGCTTCGTCTTGTCAGCCTCATATGCCGTCTTTCTAATGTCAAGTGTCTTATTATAAATAAAGCGGCAGCATCCAAACGTCGCCTGAAGCAAAGCTTCTTGAACCTTGCTTGGGTAAATGCGATATTTGAATGCTTTCTTCATGACGGCAAGTTGCAATTAATTTACATTTATCCACAAGCAGTAGTGTAAAATAGAATATAATTTGCTACTTCGACCTAATATCCCAAAACTCAACAAGCTCACAAGCAGCGTCAACCAAGCCTGCAACATTAGGATAAACGTCACAGCAAGCCTCAAACTCAGAAACACTATAAGAGTCATGACGCGGATCAACAACACCGAGGTAAACCGCACCTATCTCCGTAGCCGGAGAAATGCAATTGCGAGCCACAACAATACCTCCCATAGCGTCATCATACACAACAGTAGTATCGTAAGGCCAAGCACGGGAAGCAACACCAACATCACCGATAAAACACCCAGCAGTACAAACAGGAGACAAAACTAAACCATTACCCGCTGCTGGCGAAGCATAAAACTCCGTGCCAGCCAAAGACGCCGCAGCAGGACCCTGAAGTGAAGATCCACAAAAGAGAGTGCCGCCTACAATCTTAGTAGGATAACTCACTAAAGCATACCCAAGGCGTACAATAAGATCGTACTCACGAGTCAACTCCACGGAAGTATTGCACGCCGCCTCCAAGTCAGTATAACCCACCGACTCAATACGCCACGAAACCGCCAGCTCCTCTAAAATAGAATGACGAGCAAGGAGGGGCTTAATCTTAAGCCGCTCCTTGTCCGTAGCCGTCAAAAACAAAACTGAAGCCATAAGCTACTCCTCCGGATTAGGTGTGTTAATAACACGACGCTCGATAGCAGACGAGTAGTCCAGATTCGGAACCGCAAAGAAAGCAGCACCATGTCCCGAAAGAAGGTCAAGCTCCGAAAGGACGAAAGCCTCGACCGTAGCCGGAACAGATGCAACACCCCACTCCTTACGGCCATGATGCGAATAGATGCAATGCTGAATGCGCTCCAAAAGCCCCTCCGAAAGGAACTCACCATAGACATCCTTCACATACTCCGCGGAGGAAACCGAATGGGGCTTCAAGCACAAAGTCTCGTCATACTCGAAGACCTCCGGCGTGTACTCCTTCGTCTTGCCCCAGTCATGGTATAAAGCTGCAAGCGTAATGACGAACAAGTCCAACTGATAAGGGAAAGTCTTACGAAGACCCCACAGCATGTAAAGAATCTCGAACGTATGCTGAGCAAGGCCACCTTCGTAAGCATGATGGAATTTAGCAGCAGCCGGATAAGCACAGTAAAGCTGGTACAAAGCCGGAAGCTCCTCGAAAAGCTTACGGACGACCTTTTGCCGCGCCGAGAGTGACTCAACAGGCGTCTCTGGAGCGGTAACCCAATCAGCGAGAAGATGCGAAAGGCATGCCTGAAAACGATCAAACGTAGGGCACGGATGGACGAATGACGCCCAATGAGGATACTGCTCCTGAAGCTTGGCATCCTTCATGAAGTTACCAAGATCGCCCGCGAACCGATCCTCCGAGAAAGACCGGAACCCAGCACTGTTAGCCTCCGAAACACCGTCATAAAGCAGAATGACATGATCCATCAAAGCATCCGTGTTCTCCCAAAAAAAGCACGAAATGGAAGTGCCATGCTCGTCAACTACGACAAGCTGATTATAGTAACGACCGTTCTTAGCTACGGCCTTTTTACAGGAAGTGACGAGGAAGGACTGAACAGTAGAACTCATGAACATAATATATTAAGTAAGACAATAAACGTAAGCATCTATAACTCCTTGACCAGCACAGGCGTCGTGCGATCCAAAGATGCTACGATTGCAAACTGATCAGAAAGAGGAAGCTGATCGAAGTCCCGAACAACGCTGAAACGACCGCCGACAACAGAACTACAGTCCTCGACGAACAACGACGGAGACCCCTGCAACCCTTCGTCACGAACACCCAGCGATAAGGTACTCGAAACCAGCAGGACCGTACCCACGGGTAAGGATAACAAGCGTCTCCGCCAATCAGAAACAACAGAAGCGTAGACACGCTCAAAAACCGGAAATAGAAAGTTGCGATTCATATGGAAAGTGTTAATTTTATTTCTAAAACAAAGATAGTAAATTAAATTAACACCTCCAAATTATAAACCATTAATATTTTCCGTCAGCGACCTGAAACACCGTAAAACCTCGTGAACGATACATATCTACGACACGGGCACGATCCTCAAAGATAATCGTATTATGGAATGCTACTCCGTAGGTCTTAGACACGTAATCCAAATGACGAGCCTTCAAAGCCACGTCCGGACAATGGTCCGCATCCGGGCGACAAAGATAGACTGCGTCTGAACGCCATAACCCAAAGCCTGACAGCCACTGAATGGTAGCCTCCTTACAGCGCTCAGGACGCCCCGTAATGAAAATAGGCGTATAATGGTTATGCGGTAAAGACGGAGAAAGCAACGAACGAATAACGCAAGCAACGTTCTCGATAATAGGATCACCCTCAACCCCAGCATAAAAAGAGTCCCAGTCCTTAGACGCTCCAGAAATAAAATGAAGACGATGATCACACGAAGCAATCGTACCGTCTATATCAATAATAAGAAAGTATTGCATAACCACCCTATTTTAAACTTCGAAGATGAGCAACCCAGCGGGTAGATACATCACGCCAAAAACTCTCGCCCTCCGGCGTAAGCCGCCACTTGAAAGCAATCGAAACCAAAGACTTAGCAAATTCCTGAAAAGTCATATCAGCACGGACATAAAAATAACGACACACAATAAAGTCTCGCAAATCATCACGATCCTCCGGTGTATTTAAAATCGACAAAGAAAAGCGATTTAAGAACTTATCCAGAATTCCCTCCGACTCCAAAAAGTTGCAAAAAGCCCTAGCCAAAGCATACACAGTCATAGCCATCACACAACGTTATAAGAGTCTAAACCAAGCTCATAAACATCAATCGCCTTGCCCAAACCAATCAAACCACGATAGTCAACCTTACACTGTGTAAGTACATCGAAGATATGAAGCCACCCCGCGCCCGTCATACCCATAGAACTGTAAAATAAACCCGCATCGTCATACCGCAGCCGTCTCAGTAGTTTGGCTTTCATAATCACAAGTCGCAGAATATTCCGCAGTCATACGATTTTATTTTACCACCACGAGCACGAGGATCAAGCTCATCTAGAAAAATCCGCTCACCGCGCACTTTAACCAAGCGACAGCCAATCCTGCGGCTCTGCTCTGCACGAGCAGCAAATACCTCCGGATGCATCGAACGAACCAAATTCCAATAAGTCGGGCTAGAGGATTTGACACATCCTATACAATTAGCATTCGGATAGCCCATAGAATAGACACGTGGCAATTTAATACCAGCATCATGCAAAATCGTAAAACAGTCACCTTTGGAAATACCTGCATCTATCAATACAGGTATTACATTACTACGCTCGTACTTGGTAAATCGTTTATGGCGATCTACCTCATCTCTAGTGAAGCCCAGCACGTGATAGTCGATTTCATGCGTGCGCTCAAAATGATACCGCGCCATTTTCTTTAGCATTAGAGTACATGGCGCCCCGCCGACACCAGACATATATTTCTTACGATCAAAGACCTCACATATAGATGCATTCGGAAATTCCGGATTGACAGCTTCGATTATCGGCTGACCTATCCACTGCCCCACATCCTTCTTGAAGCGAACGTTATCCCCGTCCTCCTCCTTAATCGGATTATTCACCACGAAGACTCGATAATCTTTCCCGTACTTATCTATCGTCATTTTAGCAGCTACTGCGCTCGCAGCACCACAACTAAACCACACTGCGATTGTCGGCATACCCCTATTCATAAATTTCACGCCAGCCGGTAACTTTGGCGTCGGTTGAATGTTCGATGAAGAAACAACCCAATTTGGGCGAATAGAAATCAATCGCAATTTGACCGCCCGGACATTTTACGAGAACATCTTTATGCGGTTTGGGCAACACCTCTTTGGGGTCGTTCCACCGCGCCAGTTCCTTATAAGCGGCAATATAAGCGTCTATCATCGCCAGCCTATTGTATGGATGCACGCTCCCGGCTCCCTGCGAATCCACCCATTCCCTTGCCCTTTCATCAATCGTTTTCATATTCGTTCAGTTTTTGGATGAAATTCCTTCGGTGATACTCATAATCCGGCTCGAACTCTCCATCCTCACCATTCTCGAACCACATATCATCGAACGCACTGATTGCTTTAGCCCGCATCCGCTCCTCGGCTTCCTGCTCCGCTAGCGAAACAGCTATAACCACCTTCGGCATACCAATATAACATGATAACGCATCGCGCGGCAAAGACTCTAAATACTCCTTCGCTTTCTCTTTTACACTTTTCATGATTTATTAAATTTTACAAAACATTGACACACTCCCACGCCTAAAGACGCTGGATTCTTGACTCAAACATGGCTGCCGCTAAAAGCGGGCTTACAACCACTAATCAACGCGTCCATGCCCGAACGCTTAATGTTTAACGCTGCGTTGAAATCACGATCATGGCGTGCGCCACATTGTGGGCAAGTCCACGACCGATCAACCAAACGAAGCTCCTTATTAACGTACCCGCAACCACTACACGTCTTGCTGCTAGCAAACTACTTGTCAACATGAACAACGTTAGTGTTGTACTTAACGGCTACGTGTTCCAAACGAAACACGAAAGATGCGTGGCTAAGGTCCGAAAGCTTACGGCCCCACAAACGACGCATGCCCTCTAGACTCAATGTCTCCAAGCAAATCGTAGAATAACGACGACATAGCTCATGCGTCAAGCGCCACTGATAATCATCACGGTGGTTGCTAATGCGACGATAAAGCCGACCAAGCTCCAAACGGCGACGACGATAATTATTAGAACCCTTTATAGAGCGACTCAACCGACGGTGCACCTTATGAATATCACGAAGCGACTGCTTGAAAAACTGAGGATTCTCGTACACGCGTCCGTCGGATAACGTCAAGTACGTCTTAAGACCAAAGTCAATGCCTACAACCGCACCATCATGTGTCGTGTTGCTGGATTCAACCTTAGCATCGGTCGTAACGTACAACCAAAAGTCACCGCACGGATCACGCTTAACGCGAACCGTCTTTATCGCGCCATTAAAGTCACGTGATTTGTGAAATTTATAAGTTTTCTTAAGTCTGTTAATCGTAAAGCAATTGCCATCTATTTTATAGCCATAGTGGAGTTTGTAGACGAATGATTGGAAGTCGGCCGCACGACGAAACTTAGGCGGCCGCTTAGCAAGCTTCTTAAAGAAACGCTGGTAGGCCGCATCGAGACGTTGCAAAACTTCAATACTATTATGAGAATATAGTAAATTCCGCTTGATGCGTTTGACAAAATGCTTCTGCATGTCTACCGTGGAAACGTACGTACCATACATGCGATAGCATCTACGTTGAAGTGCCAGCGCGTGGTTCCATACAAATGCACACTCACAAAGCATTCGATCCAACCATATGGTTCGACGCGTTCTGTAAAGTTTGTATTTGTATGTCAGCATAGATGACTATAATTGCTTTGCAAATATAAATTTACTTTTACGTTTATGCAAAATTAAAGGTTGTATTCAACCCATGCCTAAAGGCATGGGCTTTCTACAGCCTTAATTCGTAAAAAAACCGAGAGCAAAAACTCTCGGTTCAACAAAGAACATGACTTTATAAAACTACGACACTACGTACTCACACATAACCACAAAGCGTACAGTAGTAACAGTAGCATCAATACTTAAAGTCGTAGTGCCTTTTCAGCCACCAATAATGGAGGCGTAACCGTAGCAACAACCTGCTGGCTAACCTTAGCCACGTCAGCACGGCGGAATGCAGCAAAACCCTGCGAATTCGTAGTACCTCTTACTGTAATAGACTTGCCGTCAACGTTCATGTAATTAATCGTAACAGTACAATCAGAATGAACAGGTGACGATGCACTACCATTAACCGAATAGAACCCTAGAACCGTGAAATTTACGATTCGGTTAGGATAGGATAGGATAGGTAGCGAAGCTCACACGCCTGCGCCCCCGTCTCGGCGAGAGCATTTACAATATCCGTCTGCTGAATAGGCCACTCCTGATAACCCTCATCAAGAACATACGCGGAGACAACAATATCAGTAACATTAGGACCAACAACAAACTGAACCGTGCGACCTACATCCTCCAGAACTGGATCAAGCTCAATATACTCAATAGCATCTGAGTCAACCAAATTGAACATGTTCATCTCACCAGCCTCAATAGTCGTGGCACGCAGGTAACCATACTGATCATAGAGACTAACCGCCATATCCAAAGTGTTCGTCAAATCCAAACGATAAATATCGAACATTTGAGCATACTGGCATACCTGATTAGAGATATATATATCCACAGTAGTAGGTTTGCTCGTAGAAGAACCTAACAAAACATTTCCAGCACTATAAAGCTCAACATAGATGACATCCCCGTCAACTACAGAAACTGACTCAAATATCGAAGTGGCATTTTCTAAGATGTACTGACCAGTAGAAGAATCTAAAGGATAAAGCACAGACGTTTTATAAGTTTTACCTCTAGTTTGATTGTAAAGCTTAATGTAAACATTGCGTCCCTTTAAGCTATTCGCAGAATCCACAGGACGAATTTCCAAAGCCATACCCACAGGCAAAGCCCCCGCAGCCTGCCTGACGTTCAACGACGCCGTGACCGACGAATCGCTGGACGTAGAAAGTATGACCGACTTCGACCGCGCCGAAGACGACGGATTATCCGTCGAGTCAACCTTTATAATCTGATCCTGAACCGCATCATCCATCGTGACCGTAATGTAGTCAGTGGAACTCGATCCCCAAAGAATCTTCTTAGAAACAGTTGCCATGAAATAAATGTTTTTAAGATTTTTAAAAAGCATGGGCGAGATTCACCCATGCTGAGAAATTAAGAAACGTCGAACGTATCATTCGTCTTGACATAGACACTAACCTCGGAAGCACTCTTGCCCTCTAAGTTCACCGTAACACTGCTGCCATACGACGTGCCATTCAAAGATACCCAAATCGTAGGATTAGCACCCGCCTGATTGAAGGTCACATCCGTAGTACCCGACTTGCCGTTGCCGGAACCCGTAATCGTCACAACGAAACCATTACGCGGAGAAACGGACGGGTTTGCAGTATAAGATACAATACCACTAGGGGGAGCGAGAGTAAAGCCCGTAAGAGCAGTCTTGACCGCGTAGGTGAAGGACCCGGACAAAATAGGCGTCTCAGAACCCGAAGTATAGTAAGCACGCTGCGTGAAGTGGGGCTTTAACAGATAATGCCCAGCAGAAGCGTCAACACTGATGGGCGACGTATGTGTAACAACAGGATCGGAGTACGTAACCTCATTGGCCTCACGATAGAGGGACAACGAATCCGACGCTGTCTTACCGTTCATGGTTATATTAACCGTAATGGTAGCCTCCAGCTGACGAGCCGTAACCACGTTGCCCAAGCTTGTAACCGTATAGTTACCCGTAGAGGTATTAACATCACCACCCGTGAACGTCTTAGAACTTATAAGCGATGCCGTTTCGGTTTCACCCGAAGTCCACGTACCAGTCTGAGTAGCTAACAAAGTCGGGGTGCGGTTGTCGGCACCCGCCGAAAGCGTATTGACCGCAGGAGTGCCTCGATACTCGAAAGTCGTAATCGTAGGAGTACCCCATGTTCTGCTATTTGCCTCCTGATAAGCAGAAGCCATTACCGCCTCAGTCTTACTATTAGCAGTCAACTGAACGCGAACACTTGCAACCTGAGAGCGAGCCTTAGCCGTAGTACCCAAGCTGGCGGCAGTAACTGCACCCGTACTCGTATTAAGACCCGAACCCGAAGACTGCGAATAGGACCATGTGCCCCCAGAAGATACCGTGCCAGTAGAACCAGAAGTGTAAGTCACACTCTGTGTAAAAGACTTCGACGGTGTGACGCTACCGCCCGAAGCGGCAATATCAGAGTAGGAAAGCGTAAGAACCGGGACAGCATACGTGGCCGTGTTAGCCTCCTGCGAAACAGAAGCTGACTTCGTAGCAGTAAGACCATGCGACGTCA
>ERZ780154.116-NODE-116-length-78370-cov-2.73885_pt1 | contig 78370 bp, 56 predicted proteins | sample MGYA00511568_ERZ780154 | MGnify/ENA primary metagenome ERZ780154 (study PRJEB29588, sample SAMEA2142525) | human gut metagenome | biome: human gut; feature: human-associated habitat; material: faeces | place: Denmark | collected 2008/2010 ...
AAATTTTATATAAATCATATAAAACAAATAATTTAAAAAATAATTCCAAAATCTTAGATAAAATAACGAAAAGATAATTCTTTTCATAATATATATAAAATAATTATGAAAGGAGTTTATAAAAGGTGAACAAAATAATTAAAATAATTTGTACAGTATTAATAATACCAACGTTTTTAATATGTTTTCTTATGCCTAACTCTATGGCTTTATCTCCATCTAGTGAACCAACTTATCCAGGAATTGATGTTAGTGGGTATCAAGGAAATATAGACTATAGCAAAGTAGCAAAAGCAGGTATAAAAATCGTATATATGAAATCAAGTGAAGGTAATAGTTATGTAGATTCACGTTTTGAAAGAAATTATACAGAAGCTAAGAAAAATGGATTAAAAGTAGGAGTATATCATTTTTTAACAGCAAGAAGTATTAGTCAGGCAGAGCATCAAGCTCAATTTTTTGTTTCTTTAATTTCTAATAAAAGTATAGACTGTAAACTTGCTATGGATTTTGAGAATTTTGGAAATTTAAATAAGAAACAAATAAATGAAATTGCAATTGCATTTATTAATAAAGTTAAAGAACTTAGTGGAAAAGAAATAGTTGTTTATAGTAATACATATACTGCAACATATGTTTTTGAAGGCGAAGTTACAAATTATCCATTGTGGGTAGCACAATATGGCGTAAGTCAACCTCAGGATAATGGAAATTGGTCATCTTGGGTAGGGTGGCAATATGCAGATGATGGAGAGGTAAATGGTATAAATGCTAGAGTAGACATGGATAAATTTACTAAAGAAATATTATTATCAGACACATCAGAAATTCCAGATGTAGAAAATCCAAATTCTGGGGGAAATGGTGGAAACGAAGGTGGAAATCATAATGGTAACGGAAGTGGAAATAATGGAGATAATAATTCAGACGGAAATAATAATGGAAATCCAAAAACAAAAACAATTATTATAAAATGGGGAGATACATTGTCTCAAATAGCATTAGACTATAATACTACAGTAAGAAGACTTGTAGAACTTAATAACATAGAAAATGAAAATTTAATATATGCAGGAGAAACATTAGTAGTGCCTATAACAAATAGTAATATAGAAAATATTTATATAGTAAAAAGAGGAGATACATTATCTCAAATAGCATTAAACTTTAATACAACAGTAAGTGCAATAGCAAATTTAAATAAAATAACTAATGTGAATTTAATATATACAGGTCAAAGACTAATAATTCCAGGAAATATTGTAAACGAAGATGGATGTATGCATGATTGTGGACACAAATTATATACAGTAAGAAGCGGAGATACATTATGGAGTATTGCAAGAAGATATGGAACATCTATTGCCAATATTGTAAGATTAAATAAAATAAATAACCCAAACTTAATTTATCCTGGCCAAATATTTAGAATTTAATTATAACTTATTCATAAGAAAAAATATAATAAAGGAAGTTAAAAAATAATCCTTAAAATAAAAAAATGTCCTAAAAGTAGATTTAGTTAGATTTAATCTATTTAGTAAAAATATTATAAGTATCTTTCTCAATTTTAAAAACCTTTCCCCTTTTGGACATCTGTAACTCGGCATAATGCCTCGAACAGCTGTCACAATGGTCACCCACGCAAGGCTTTAAAATTTCAAAAGACACTTATAATATTTTTGTTCTAATGATGTAGTTCTAAAAGTTTAATTCTAATATTTTAAGATAGCTTATTATTTGCAAAGCTATTTTTTATGGATTTAATTACACATTTCACAAATAGCTAATATTAACATAAAATATATTAGGATGAATTTTTTTAGGAGGCAATTATGAAAAATATTTTGGAACTAAAAAACATAGGGAAAAAATATCAAGCTAAAAATGGAGAAATAGAAGCACTAAAAAATGTTAACTTAAAAGTTCAAGAAGGGGAGTTTGTTAGTATAATAGGTCCAAGCGGATGTGGAAAATCTACATTATTGTCTATTATAGCAGGTTTAGAAAAGCAAACATCAGGAGAAGTGCTAAAAAAAGGAGAAATTGGTTACATGCTTCAAACAGATAGCTTACTTCCTTGGAGGACTATTTATAAAAATGTACTATTTGGATTAGAAATAAGAAAAATAAAAACTCTAGAAAACGAAAAATATGCTCAAGAATTATTAAAAAAATACAATTTATATGAATTTAAAGAAAAATATCCAAATCAATTATCTGGTGGCATGAGGCAAAGAGTAGCTTTAATTAGAACTTTAGCAACAAGACCAAGCATACTTCTTTTAGATGAAGCATTCTCAGCATTAGATTATCAAACCAGAATAATGGTAACAAATGATATATTTCAAATATTAAAAAACGAAAAAATAACTGCAGTTATGGTAACACACGATATATCAGAAGCAATAAGTATGTCAGATAGAGTAGTAGTTCTTACAAACAGACCAGGTACAGTAAATAAAATACATGAAATAGATTTTGAAATGGAAAATAGAAATCCTATAAATTGTAGGGAAAGTCCGAAATTTAGTAAGTATTTTGATACTATTTGGAAGGAGCTTGATGTGCATGTATGAGAAAAACATATCTGAAGAAAGAAAAAAATACTTAAGACAAATAAATAGAAATAAAGTTTTAATTGTGCTTACAAGATTAGCAATAGTAATATTATTTATTGCAGTGTGGGAAATCTTAGCAAATGTAGGTATAATAGACAGTTTTATTGCAAGTAGCCCATCAAGAATATGGAATACATTTTTAAATTTATCTTCATCAGACTTAATGACACATGTGGGAATAACATGTTTAGAAACTTTAATAGGTTTTACTTTAGGTACATTACTTGGAATTGCAATTGCAATAGTACTATGGTGGTCAAAATTTTTATCTAGGGTATTAGAGCCATTTTTAGTTATATTAAATAGTTTGCCAAAAGTTGCTTTGGGTCCAGTTATTATTATATGGGTAGGAGCTGGAATGCCAGCAATTATAACAATGGCACTTCTAATATCACTAATAGTAACAGTTATGGAGATTTTAAATGGATTTTTGGAAACAGATAAAGAAAAAATAAAAATGGCACAGACTTTTAATGCAAACAAATTACAGACGCTAATAAAAATTATAATACCAGCAAATATACCAACATTTTTTAATTCTTTAAAAGTTAATATAGGATTATCACTAGTTGGTGTAATAACAGGAGAATTTTTAGTGTCAAAGGCAGGTTTAGGCTATTTAATAGTTTATGGAGGTCAAGTATTCCAGTTGGATTTAGTTATGACAGGTGTAATAATTTTAGCTATAGTTGCAGCTGTTATGTATCAAGCAGTAGTTATAACTGAAAAGATAGTTGTGAAAAGGGGTTGAGTTTTTGAAAAGGATATTAATAATTATTATAATTATTGCTGTTATTATTACGGGAGCGGTAATATACAGCTTAAATAACAAAACAAATGATGAAACTTTAGAAAAAATTAATGTAAGTGAGGTTGCACGTTCTGTATTTTATGCACCTCAATATGTTGCTATAAACAAAGGATTTTTTGAAGAAGAGGGGATAAAGGTAGAACTTACAACAGGTCAAGGAGCAGATAAAGTAATGACAGCAGTATTAGCTGGGCAATGTGAAATAGGTTTTGCAGGTCCAGAAGCATCTATATATGTTTATAACGAAGGAAAAGAAGATTATGCAGAAGTATTTGCTCAATTAACTAAAAGAGATGGTTCATTTTTAGTAAGCAAAACAGATACAGACAATTTTAATTGGAGTGATTTAAAAGGTAAAACAGTAATACCTGGAAGAAAAGGTGGAGTTCCTTATATGACATTTGAATATGTGCTAAAACAAAATGGAGTAAATCCTAAAAAAGACACTAATTTAGATGATAGTATACAATTTGATTTAATGGCAGGAGCTTTTGCAGGAGGAAATGCAGAATATGTAACTTTATTTGAGCCTACTGCATCAATGACAGAAGACGCAGGAAAAGGGTATGTTGTAGCATCTATAGGAGAAGCATCAGGAGAAATTCCATATACAGCATATTTTGCTAAAAGGAGTTATATAAAAGAAAATGAAGATATTATACAAGGGTTTACTAATGCTGTATATAAAGGACAAATGTGGGTAAAGGAACATACTGCTGCAGAGATTGCAGAAGTAATACAGAATTTTTTCCCAGACACAAAATTAGAAATGCTAACTAGGTCTATTCAAAGTTATATGGATATAGATGCATGGAATGATACACCTGTATTAAAGGAAGAAGCATTTAATAGATTACAAACTGTTATGAAAGAAGCAGGAGAATTAGAAAAAGAGGCACCATATAATCAAGTTGTAAATAATAAATATGCAGAAGAAACAATTAAAAATTACCAAAAATAGCAAATTGTTGTCACAAAGACATGCAAAAATAAGCTCAAAATGTCAAAAAGATGGCTATAAATAGCAATAATTACAATATTACAAACTACGGAAAAATATGCTGTTGTCAAAATTGAAAAAATATTAGAAATAAACAATAAAAAATCTAAAACTTTTGAAAATCATTTTTTCAAAAGTTTTAGATTTTTTTAGAAATGAAATCAGTATACAAATTAATAAAACATAGAAATATCAAGAGATTAACAATAAAAAGAAACTAAATATATATTGAAAAACAATCTAAAAAATACGAAAATAGAAAAAATCATTTTTGAAAAATGTTAAAAAATAAAATGAAAAGATGAAAACTTGATAAATCCTTATATTTCAATACTTTGACACTAAAAAATGTTGAAATATAAAGGAAAAATGCAAATTGTAATATAATTGTAATAATTCTGTAATATTTCTAAAAAAACTTAAAAAATACTATAAATAAGAGACTTTGAAAAAAAGGATACATAATATTAAATTTATGACATATTGACAAAAATAAATGAAAACGTTGAAAAATAAGCAAAAACACCGTTCGAATTACATAAAAAATATGCGTTTGACATTATAAAAATACTGGATTAATATAGCATTACGAAAACAAAACAAACTAAAATTAAAAAACAAAAATAGAAAATGTAAAAATAAAAACAAATGAATAAAAAATAAAAATAAAAAATCAAAAAAGTAAGTTCAAAAACAAAAGATAATTTTTTAAAAAAGAGTAATATAAAAACATAACAAGGGGGAACAAAAAATGCAAGTAGTAAAAAGAGATGGAAGGATAGTAGACTTTGACAAACAAAAAATATTAGCAGCTATAGAAAAAGCTAATGCCGAAGTAAAGCCAAGAGAAAGGGCAAACAAGGAAAATATTAAAGAAATAGTTGAATATATTACAGGACTAGATAAAAAAAGAATTCTAGTAGAGGATATTCAAGATATTATAGAAGAAAAATTAATGGAATATGGAAAATATTTCTTGGCAAAAAAATATATTACATATCGTTATACTAGAGAGTTAGTAAGAAAAGCAAATACAACAGACCAATCTATAAAAGAACTAATAGATGGAGAAAGTGAATATTGGAACAACGAAAATTCAAATAAAAATGCAAGAGTTGTAACAACTCAAAGAGATTACTTAGCAGGAATTACAAGTACAGATATTACTAGAAGATTCTTATTACCAAAAGATGTTGTAGAAGCACACGATGAAGGTATAATTCATTTTCATGATGCAGATTATTTTGCACAAAATGCATTAACAAACTGCGAATTAATTAATTTAGATGATATGTTACAAAATGGAACTATCATGAATGGAGTTATGATAGAAAAACCACATAGATTTTTAACAGCTATGACAATTGCAACACAAATAATTTTAGCAGTTACATCTTCTACTTATGGTGGAGCAACAGTATCACTAACACACTTAGCTCCTTTTGTAAAAAGTAGTTATGATAGATATTACAAAAAATATCAAGACAGAGGATTGAGTGAAAAACAATGTAAAGAATATGCAGAACAAGACACTAAAAAGGAAGTATCAGATGGAGTACAAACATTTAATTATCAAGTAAACTCTATGACAAACACAAATGGACAAGCTCCATTCCTATCTGTTTGTATGTATTTAGGAGAAACAAAAGAATACAAAAAAGAACTTGCAATGATAATAGAAGAATTCTTAAAACAAAGAATGGAAGGATTTAAAAACGAAAAAGGAGTTTATATTACTCCAGCATTCCCTAAGTTATTATATGTATTAGAAGAAGACAACATTGTAGAAGGCAGACCATATTACTACTTAACAGAACTTGCAGCCAAATGTACTGCTAAAAGAATGGTACCAGATTATATTTCAGAAAAGAAGATGTTAGAATTAAAAATAGACAAAAATGGTAATGGAAATTGCTATCCTTGTATGGGATGCCGTTCATTCTTAACGCCATATGTTGATGAAAAAACAAATAAACCTAAATATTATGGAAGATTTAATCAAGGCGTTGTAACAATAAACTTAGTAGATGTAGCATTATCATCAGAAAAAGACATGGACAAGTTCTGGAAAATATTTGATGAAAGACTAGAACTATGTCACAAAGCACTACAAGTAAGACATGAAAGACTAAGCAAAGTAACAAGTGATGTAGCACCTATATTATGGCAAAATGGCGCATTAGCAAGATTAAAGAAAGGCGAAAGTATCCATTCATTATTACACGGAGGATATTCAACAATATCTCTAGGATATGCTGGACTATATGAGTGTGTAAAATATATGACAGATCACAGTCATACAGACAATGGAGAAGGAAAAGACTTTGGAGTTCAAGTAATGCAAAAATTAAATGATAAATGTAAAGAATGGAAAGCAGTAGAAGATATAGACTATAGCGTTTATGGAACACCAATAGAGTCTACAACATATAAATTTTCAAAATGCTTAAAGAAAAGATTTGGAGTAATAGAAGGAATAACAGATAGAGATTATATAACAAACTCTTACCATATTCCTGTATTTGAAGAAATTGATGCATTTTCTAAATTAAGTATAGAAAGCCAATTCCAACAATTAAGCCCAGGAGGAGCAATTTCTTATGTAGAAACACCAAACCTACAAAATAATATAGAAGCTGTATTACAAATTATTAGATTTATTTATGACAATATTATGTATGCAGAATTAAATACAAAATCAGATTATTGCCAAGAATGCGGATTTGATGGAGAAATTTTAATAGATGATAATTTAGAATGGTATTGTCCAAACTGTGGAAACAGAAATCATGATACATTAAATGTAGCAAGAAGAACATGTGGATACATAGGAAGCCAATTCTGGAATAAAGGAAGAACACAAGAAATAAAAGAAAGAGTGCTTCATATAGATAATAAAGATGCAGAGATGCCAAAGAGAGAAAAAACAAAAGCTGCTGTTTAAAATTTAAAAAAATATAAAATGCATATAAAAAAATAAATGTATACAGATATAGTGATATAAATTCATTATATTTGTATACATAAAATAATTATCTTCGTTTTTTAAAATATAAAAGAAAGAATATATTTATAAAACTTATATTAATAAATCTTGTAAATATATTATATGAGGTGCTAGTAAAATGAGATATAATAAAGTTAGAAAAATGGATATTTCAAATGGACCAGGGGTTAGAGTATCTATATTTATGCAAGGTTGTACTTTTCATTGTAAAAACTGTTTTAATCCAGAAACACATGACTTTATGGGTGGAGAAGAGTTTACAGAAGATACAATAGACCAAGTTTTAAAATTATGTGAAAATGCAAATGTAGAAGGGCTATCTATATTAGGCGGAGAACCAATGCATCCAATGAATATTGAAGGAACAACAGAGCTTGCTAAAAAGTTTAAAGAAAAATTTCCAAATAAAAACTTATGGGTATGGACAGGTTTTTTATTTGACAGAGATTTACAAAATAAAGAAGTATTAAAATATATAGATGTTTTAGTTGATGGTCAATATGTAGATGAATTAAGAGATCCAAGATTAAAATACAATGGTTCTTCAAATCAAAGAGTTATAGATGTACAAAATAGTGTAAAACAAGGAAAAGTAATATTTTATAAAGATAAATAAAATATAAATACATTAGGGTTTATGTAAGATTAAATTCAATTTACTATTTGCTTTTACTTTTTCACTTGACTATTTTTAGAAAAATAAAATTCAGAAAATTAAATTTTTTAGAAATATTGACAAATTTAACCAAGATTAGTATAATTAAATACATGAGCATAAATATGTAAGTTTAATGTTCATAAAAGAAAATCCCACACGTAAGAGTGTAATTACTGAAGGGAGGGGAAATTATGTCAGAAGTTAAAGTTAATAATGGGAATATAGAGGATGCCTTAAAAAGATTTAAAAGACAATGTGCTAGAAATGGAGTTCTTCAAGAAGTTAGAAAAAGAGAACACTATGAAAAGCCAAGCGTAAAAAGAAAGAAAAAATCAGAGGCAGCTAGAAAAAGAAAATTTTAATTAATAGTTACATATATTTAGGCGTTTTTCAAAATTATTTGAAAGCGCCTTTTAATTTTTTAATACGGATTAAAATTTATAAATAGAAAATATATATTATTTAGATTATATGGTCATATAAAAGATAAAAAATAAAAGAAAATAATCCACTTAATGTATATAAATTGTGAATTATATGTGTTATTTAATATTAAAGATGTGTAAATACATTAAATTGAAAATATAAATAATATTTAATGCGATTTAACATAATTTTTACTATAAAATAAACTCATAAATTATATAAATAAATTTATATAAAGTGTATAAAATTTCCAAAAATGTATTATAATAAGAAAAGCAGTAAAATATAAAAGAAAAATAAATAATTATTAATATAAAAAACTTGTAATTCTAAAATAGAAAGGCAAGAATATAAAAGAAAGGAATGAAAAAATATGGAAGGAATAAAAATTCATAAAATAGAAACAAATCAATTTAAAACGAACTTATATGCAGTTTTTTTAGCAACTCCATTAAAAAGAGAAAATGTTACTAAAGATGCTTTAATTGCAGCTGTTTTAAGAAGAGGGACAAAAAATATAATATCTCAGGACAAAATTAGCAAAGAACTAGAAGAAATGTATGGAGCAAGTTTCGACTGTGGAATAGAAAAAACAGGAGATAATCATATTATAAAGTTTTATTTAGAAGCTTTAAATGAAGAATTTTTACCAGAAAAAGAAGAACTTACACAAAAATGCATAAACATTTTGTTAGATATAGTAACAAATCCTTTTGTAGAAAATAATGGATTTAAACAAGAATATGTAGATGGTGAAAAAGAAAACTTAAAGCAAATTATAAATGGAAAAATAGATAATAAAGCAAGGTATTCATTAGACAGATGTGTAGAAGAAATATTTAAAGGAGAGCCATATGGATTATATAAATATGGATATGTAGAAGATTTGGAAAAAATAACTCCTCAAAATCTTTATGAATATTATAAAGAATTAATAAAAAATTGTAAAATAGATATCTACTATTCTGGAATATTTGATAATGATAATACGGAAAAAATTATAGAAAAAAGATTACAAGAAAATAATATAGAACCAAGAAATGCCAAATATGTAATAAATAATGAAATGACAGAAAAAAAGCAGAAATCAGAGACTAAAACAGTAGAAGAAAGTATGGATGTAACACAAGGAAAATTGGTATTAGGCTTGCAAATAGATGACAATAATAAAAACTCAAGATTTGCAGCATCAGTATATAATGCTATATTGGGAGGCGGAGCAAATTCTAAGTTGTTCCAAAATGTAAGAGAAAAAAATAGCTTAGCATATACTGCAAGTTCTAGTTATATAAGAACAAAAAATGTTATATTAGTTCATTGCGGTATAGACATAGACAAATATGAAAAGGCTTTAGAAACCATAAAAGAACAAATTGAAGATATGAAAAAAGGAAATTTCACAGATAAAGATATAGAAGATGCAAAAAAATTAATAATATCAAGTGTTAAAAGTATTTCTGCAGAACAGGATACAGAAATAACATATGATTATGGACAAGAATTATCTAATGAACATACAACAATAAAAGATTACCAACAAAATATAGAACAAGTTAAAAGAGAACAAATTGTAGACATAGCAAATAAAATTAATATTAATACAATTTATTTTTTGAAAAACTAATAATAGATAAAAAATGGATATAAAAACAAAATATAAATTAATTGTACAGAAAGGAGAATGTGAATGAAAATAATAGAAAGCTCAAAGATAAAAGAAAAAGCATATATAGAGAAATTAGAAAATGGAATGGATATTATAATAATCCCTAAAAAAAATGCTATAAAAAAATATATAATATGGGGAACACACTTTGGATCTATAGATAATCATTTTATAATGCCAAATACAGGAGAAGAGGTATATATTCCAGATGGAGTAGCGCATTTTTTAGAGCATAAAATGTTTGAACAACCTAATGGAACTAATAGTCTAGATACATTAATGGCACTAGGAATAGATGCAAATGCATATACAACAAATAACCATACAGCATATTTGTTTGAATGTACAGACAATTTTTATGAAGGTTTAGATGAACTAATGGATTATGTACAACATCCATATTTTACAGAAGAAAATGTAGAAAAGGAAAAAGGTATAATCGGTCAAGAAATTGGGATGTATGATGATGACCCAGGTTGGCAACTTTATATGAATGCAATGGATTGCATGTATAAAGAAAATCCAATAAAAATAGATATAGCAGGAACAGTAGAGTCAATAAGCAAAATAACACCAGATGTGTTATACAAATGTTATAATACATTTTATAATCCTGCAAATATGACAATGGTAGTTTGTGGAGATTTTGAGCCAGAAAAATTATTAGAAGAAATAAAGAAAAGGTTAATAAAAAAAGAAAATCAAGGTGAGATAAAAAGAATATATGCAAAAGAAGAAAGAGGAATTAACCAAAAAGAAAAAGAAGTTAGCATGGAATTAAGTAATCCTCTATTTCTTATTGGATATAAAGATAATGTAGAAAATAAAGAAAACTTTGTAAAAAGACATATAGCAATTGAAATTTTACTAAATATGATAATAGGTAAGAGTTCCGAATTATACAAAAGACTATATGAAGAAAATATTTTACTGAACGAGCCAAGTTTTGACTATGAATTTAGCGATGAATATGCACATATTACAATATCTGGACAATCGAGAAATCCAAGAAAGATATATGAAGAATTAACAAAACAAGTAAAATTATATATTGAAAATGGACTAGATAACGAACATTTTACTAGAATTAAAAAGAAAATATATGGGGATTATGCTATAGAATACAATAGTGTTGCAGATATTGCTAGAATGTTTTTAGCAGATAAAATGAAAGGAATAAATAGTTTTGACTATATAGAAGAATTTAATACAGTAACTAAAGAATATACAGAAAGTATTTTAAAAGAAGTATTTATTGAAAAAAATGAAATATTATCAATTATAAATCCAAAATAAGCTCCTTTCAAAAATTTTATAGAAGGGAATATGACTATTAACTTTGAAAATATCAACTTATAAACAAATATAAAATAAAATGTTATAAATAATAAAGCAAAAAAATAAAATATGATAAATAAGTGAAAAATATTTAAGTTGAATAAGTATTGCAAAGAAAAAAGATAGGCATATAAAGTTATTAAGATGCAAATTGTAGAAATTCCAATTCTTAATTTGAAATTAAAAATATCTAAAATAGCTTTTAATATATTTGGAATAGATATTTATTGGTATGCACTAATAATAGTAGTTTCTATTGTTAGTGCTTTATTTTATTGCAAAAAAATAAAAGGAAAATATGGAATAAAATTTGAGACAATTTTAAATGTTTGTATATTAGTAATTCCTATAGGCATTATTTGCGCAAGATTATATTATGTAATATTTAATTTAAAATATTTTATAGAAAATCCGATGCAAATTTTAGATATTAGAGACGGTGGATTGGCAATATACGGAGGCATAATTGGAGGAATTGTAACAATTATTTTATATTGTAAAAAACATGAAATAAATTTATTTGATTTGCTAGACTATTTGGCTCCTGCCGTAGCTTTAGCACAAAGTATAGGAAGATGGGGAAATTTTGTAAATATAGAAGCATATGGAACACAAACAAGCCTGCCATGGAAAATGTGCATTATAGAAAATGAAATTAAAAAATGTGTACACCCTACTTTTTTATATGAATCACTTTGCACATTTTTAATATTTTTATTGCTGTATAAATTACAACAAAAAAGAAGGTTTAAAGGAGAAATCTTCTATTTATACTTAATATTGTATGCTTTTGTAAGATTTTGGATAGAAGGAATAAGAATTGATAGTTTAATGTTAAAAAATTTCAGAATTTCGCAAATTTTATCTATAGCTATTTTTATACTTTTTTTAGGGATTTTTACGTATGCTGCTATCAGAAATCATATAATGTCGAAAAAGGTAAAAAAATAGAATAAAAAGTCATTCGAAAATCGACGCAAATACTGTCAATAAAGGGCAAATCCGTTGACTAACATGTAAAAATATGGTATTTTTAATATATACAAAATGAAAGGTGCATAAAAAGGAGAGTGATTATATGTTAAATGATGATATTTGTAAATTAAGAGAGAGACTAAACGAAAGCATAATTAACAACGAAGACTATAACATTACATATAAAATAAGCGTAGAACTAGACGAACTAATTGCAAAATACTACAGAACAACAATAACACTAAGGCCGAAACCAAAGAAAAAAAGAACAAGTATAAGAGAAATACAAGAATTATTTAGCGAAAAATGAAAATATTAGGGAAATACATATAAAGAGGTTTATTATTTTATTAGTAATAAGCCTCTATTTTTTACATTTTTATTACAAATTAAAAAAATATGTAGAAAAATAAAAAAAAGTATGTTATCATATAAATAATACACTAAAAAGGAGTAATTATGAGTAACAATACAAAAAAGCTAATTAACAGAATAATAATGGTACTTACATGTTGTATGATTTTATTTAGCTTATCATGTGTGTATGCATCTCCACAAGGAAGTATTAATCCAGACAATTATAAGCCACCGACTTTAACAACAGATGATGCACAACCAGCAATGGATAAAATTAAACCTATAATAGGTGTAATAACAACAATAGGAATAATAGCTTCAGTTATTACTTTAATAATATTAGGTATAAAATATATGGTTGGTAGTATTGAAGAAAAAGCTGAATATAAAAAAAGCATGATTCCATACTTAATTGGAGCATTTTTTGTATTTTCAGTATCAACTGTAGTAACTTTTATAATGAACATGAGTAATAATTTATTTCCCAATACTTGAAAATTATAAAGGAATATAGTATATTAAAAAAAGGAGGAAAATATGAAAATAAAGAGAGTACTAAAACTAAAGAATAAATTAGTATATATTTTTTTAGTATTTTTTATCATTTTTTCTCAAATAAATTTTGTATATGCAGACACAGATGAGGTAGAGTGGCAAAGAGACCAAAGTATAAGTGGCATAATACAAGATGGAAGTAGTTTTATAGAACTACGGGGAAGGACAAGAATCACCAATAGCACAAAGTGATACTAAAACTTTATCAAATAATGTATATAATATATTACTATTTATAGGTTTAGCTATAGCTATAATTATAGGACTGGTGCTAGGAATACAATTTATGGTAGGAAGTGTAGAACAAAAAGCAAAGGTAAAGGATTCATTAATTCCATATATAGTAGGATGTATTGTTATATTTGGAGCTTTTGGTATATGGAAAATAGTGCTTACGATATTAGAAAATGTATAAAAATGATATTATAATTATCTTAAAATAAGATAAAATTATAGATATAAATAAAAAGGGAGGAAAATAAATGAGCAAGATAGCAAAAAGAAATAGAATGGTAAAAGTATTTTGCGGAATATTAGTGGCAAGTATATTACTATTTACAGCAAATGCAGTATTTGCTAATCCATCAGGGCCAATAGATCCAAGCAAATTAACTGGAACTTTTGACCAAACATCCGGAATAACTACTTTAGGACAACAAATTATAGGTATTATAACAACAGTAGGTATAGTTGTATCAGTAGTAGTTTTAGTGGTACTTGGTATAAAATATATGATTGGTAGTGCTGAAGAAAAAGCTGAATACAAAAAGACAATGATACCATATATAATTGGTGCTATTTTAGTTTTTGCTGCTTCAACAATTGCTTCAATTGTTATGAGCATATCAAAAAATATTAAAACAGAATAATTATATTACAACAAAATTACAAATATATTAAAAGTGCATGACAATGCACTTTTTTTTATTTTTTATCTACCTTTTTTCTACATAATTTGCTATAATTAATATTAAGTATAATTAGGTATACGAAGGAGGAATTTATGGGAACATATAATTTACCCAGAAATGTGAAGGGCGAAGGTAGAATTTTATTTGTATTCACAGGAAAGAGTTTTATATATGCAATTGTAGGTGGAGGAGTAGGACTAATATTTTATGGAATATTTTCTCTTTCTGGTTTAAAAATTGTAGGAATAGCAATAACAGTATTACTTGCTTTAGTTGGTTTTGCTATTGGAACATTTAAAATGCCAGAAATATCAGGGTTAGGTTTTACTAAAAAAGTTGGTGGAGAAAATTTAGATGATATTATAAAAAGAGCAATAATGTTTAAGACAAAAGGAAGCAAAATATACGTTTATAAGGAGGGAAAAAACGATGCTAAATGATATTAATACAATTACAATAATATTAGCTGTTGCTTTAGGAATTTTTTTACTATTATTAATAATATTAGTAGCCGTATATTTTTCTTCTAAGTCAAAAGAAAAAAAGGAAGAACAAGCAACAAAAACATCATCAAGTAACGATGTTAAGAAAGATTCAAAGAAGACTTATACTGTAGAATCTGTATTTGACTTTATGGATTTTGACAAAATTGAAGATAACATGATTTCACAAAAAAATGGAGAAAGATACATAATGGTCGTAGAATGTCAAGGTGTGAATTATGACTTAATGTCAGAAGTAGAGAAAAATGCTGTAGAAGAAGGATTTATTCAATTTTTAAATACATTAAGACATCCAATACAAATATATACACAAACAAGAACAATAAACTTGGAAAATAGTATACAAACATATAGAGATAAGGTTAAAGAATTAGACGATAAATTAGAAAGACAGAGAATGCAATATCAAAATATGGTTGATTCTGGAAAATATTCAAAACAACAATTAGAACAAGCATATTATGAGTTAACTAAACAAACGAACTTATGTGAATATGGAAAAGACATAATTTATACAACAGAAAGAATGAGCTTAAATAAAAATGTACTTAATAAAAAATATTATATTGTTATTCCATATTATACATCAGAATTAGGACAAAACGATTTTGACAAAGGTGAGAAGAAAAATTTAGCATTTTCAGAATTATATACAAGAGCGCAATCCATTATAAGAACATTATCTGTTTGTGGTATAAATGCAGGAATATTAGATTCAAATGGATTAGTAGATTTGCTATATGTAGCATATAACAGAGACGACGCAGAAGTTTATGGGCTAGATAAAGCTTTAAAAGCAGGATATGACGAATTATACTCAACAGCTCCAGATGTATTAGACAAGAAAATGAGAGCATTAGATGCAAAAATAACGCAGGAGGCTTTTGTCAAGGCAAATAATGCAGTTGTAGAGGCAAAATCAAAAAAACAAAAAGCACTTGAAAGAAAAGAAAATAGGATGGACGACTTAATAGAACAAATGGCACAACTTATTATAGATGAAAATAGAGCAGCAATTGGAAATAGAGTTGCAGATGATGCAAAAGATATTATAAAAGAAGAACGTGCAAGAAGAAAAGGTAGACCAAGAAAAGAAGAAGGAGGTACAAAAGAAAATGAGCAAAAAGAACAAACTTCAAACAAATGATTTTAAGGAACAACGTAATGATTACACAAAACCAGATGAATACGAAATTTTAAAGAAGAAAACTATAAAAGAACTTATTGCTCCATCTGGAATAGATGCTAGCAACATAGATCACTTAGAAATTATATCTAATGTTACTAGATATGCTAGAAGTTTCTTTGTATCTGCATTACCAAGAATGTGTACATTCCCAGAATTGTTTAGAGATATGTACATGTTTGGAGATATTAATACATCTATATACATAAACCCAATTTTAGAGTCAAAATCACAAAATGACCTAAATAGAACAATAAACGAATTAGAAACAGAAAGAATTGTAGCAGCAGATAGAGGAAACATAAACAGAGAAAGTAGCTTAGCACAAAAAAGAATGGAAGCAGAGCAATTAAGAGATGAAATTGCAGCAGGATATAATAAATTATATGAAGCATCTATTATATCAACTTTATTTGCATATAGCTTAGACGATTTAAATAAATACACAAAATTGTTATCAACAGAAGTTGCAAAATCTTTAGTAGGAATAAAAACAGCATGGGGTATGCAAGAAGATGCATTTAAATCTAACCTTCCTTTAATGGAAGATAGGATAAAGAAAACACATACTTTTGACCGTAGGTCTATGGGAACAGTTTTTCCATTTACTACATCGGAAGTAGGACATCCAACAGGAATACCTTTAGGTATAAATAAGCAAACTGGGGTACCAATTTTATTTGATAATTTTCATAGTAGTTTAACAAACTATAATATGGTTATATTTGCTAAATCTGGTGCTGGTAAGTCTGTTACTATGAAGACTTTAATTTCAAGGTCAGCAGTACTTATGGGAATACAAAGTTTAGCATTAGATGCTGAAGGTGAATATAGTATAGTTGCAGAAAGCTTAGGAGGAATAAATGTTGTACTTTCTCCAACGTCTTCAACCGTTATAAACATATTCGACTTAGAAACAGAAATCGTAAAAGATGAAATAACAGGAAGAGAGAGACTAGTTTTAAATGTTGAAAACAAGGTGGAAGATGTAACACAAGCATTACTTACAATGGCAAGAGGTAGTACAAGAAGCCAAGAAGTTAATGAGCTTACAAAGCAAATTATTGCAGAATCTGTTTCAGAAGAATATGCAAGTTTAGGAATAAATGGAGACCCAAACAGCTTATACAAAACATCGAATGGAAGCATGGGTGGAAATATGCTTGGAAAAGAAAAGAAAGAAATGCCAACTATAGGTTCTTGGTATAGAAGAATACAAAGAAAAGCAGAAGAAAATAAAAACCAAGATTATAGTTTCCATTACAGCTATTTACTAAAAGTTATGAAACAATATATAAGAGAATATGACGGACAAATGGCATATTTTGATGGACAATCTACATTTGACTTACTAGATGGAACATTATTTATAAATTTAGATATATCTCAACTAGAGGAAAGGTTTGCAAGACCACTTGCACAACAAATATTACTTGCATGGATATGGGAAAAATATGTTAAGAAAAACAGTGAGGATAGAGAAAGAGCATCAAAGAAAAGGGTAATCGTAGATGAGGCATGGATGTTACTTCCATACCCAGAAGCCGTAGATTTCTTAAATACAATGGCAAGACGTGCAAGAAAAAGAAATGTTTCTTTAGCAATTATTTCTCAAAGATTCCAAGACTTTTATGAGAAACCAGAAGCGCAGGCAGTACTTACATCTTCAGATACTAAGCTATTTTTAGCACAGGACAAGTCAGAAATACAATATTTAAAAGAAGTATTTAAGCTAAGTGAAGGAGAAGCAGGTTTCTTGGTAACATGCTTTAAAGGAGAAGGGTTATTGAAAGTAGGCGCAGATAGTGCTATAATACAAATAAACCCAACAAGCAAAGAATTCGAGTTTGTGGATACAAACTTAAATACATTAGTGGAAAGGAACAAAAGAAAGAGGACAACAGGATATGGTTATTAGGAGGATGTATGGGAAAAATATTTTCTAACAAGAATTTAATAATAAAAATAGCAACTATCTTAGTAATTGTTATATTATTTAACTTTATAAATCCAGGAATAAGTTTTGGGGCAGTATCTGGTGGTATTGGAGGAGTATTATTTGAGCCAATAAAAGACTTGGTTTTAGCTATTGGCGACGGTATTGTTAATATTATGCAAAATGTTATATTTGGCACAGATGTATCATTACTGAAATTAGAGCACAGTACTTCGAATGTTCCTGTAATACTTGGAGCAATTGGAGGAGCAATTGCAGGCACTATTTCTATTATTGTTGGTGTTGCAGGAGCACCATTTACTGGAGGACTTAGCTTGGGAGCTGTTGCAGCAGGACTTAGTATTTTTGGAACTACAGTTGTAGCAGCGGGAGCAACAGCTTTTGTAGTTTCATATGTTGCAGAACAAGCATTACCACAGGACTTTTATCTACCAATGTATGCAATAAGCCCATATGAAATATTTGCAAATAAAGTTGCAATGTTAGATGTAAATTTTTTTCAACCAAATAAATATGACGAAGTAGATACTATGGTTGGAGAAGAAGGAAAAGAACAAAAATCTTCAGCAGCTGAATTACAAGGCACAATTGCAAAATGGTATGTATCTATTAGAAATTTTGCAGTTGTAGTTATGATGATTATATTGGTTTATGTCGGAATAAGAATAGTAATGAGTAGTGCAGCTGAAGATAGAGCGAAATATAAACAAAGGTTGATGGACTGGATTATTGCAATGTGTTTATTATTCTTTATGCATTATTTAATGACATTAGCAGTAACAATAACAGAATCTTTGCTAGACTCAATTGATACAGCAAACGAACCTTATTATGTTAGAGTGGGGTCATCAGATGGAAAACTTGGAGATTATAGATACAATGTTGTTATCCCACCAAAAGATGGAGAAGAAAATAGTGAACCTCAAAAGGAACAAAGTAAAGTTTTTGATACAGATGAAGGGTCTTTAGCACAAGCATTTAGAGAGCAGGGGGTTATTGTACCAAATGATGATACAGGGTCTGGTGAATACTTTGTATGGCCAACTAATTTAATGGGAAAAGCGAGAGTAGAATTACAGTTAGAACCTACAGATCGAATGTCAGATGATGACATTTTGGCAAGAAAATTTGGTTTTACAATTATATTTATAGCATTAGTTATATATACAATAATGTTTTTATTTAGATATTTAAAAAGATTGATAATGCTAGCGTTTTTAACAATTATTGCACCATTTGTGGCTATGACATATCCATTAGATAAAATAAGCGATGGAAGTGCACAGGCATTTAATATGTGGGTAAAAGAATATGTATTTAATTTATTAATACAACCGGTACACTTAATTTTATATACAATTCTTATAGGTTCAGCAATTGATTTTGCAGCAGATAACTTACTATATGCATTAGCAGCATTAGGATTTATGCTGCCAGCAGAAAAAATTATGAGAAAGTTCTTCGGATTTGAAAAAGCTTCTACATTAGATAATGGCTCAGCTTTAGGCGGTGCTTTAGCAATGCAAGGTATTAACCAGTTGAGAAGAATTGGATTTGGAGGTTCAAAAAAAGGAGCAAAAGGTGGTACAGGAGGAAATGCAACACCAACTTCAAAAATTAATAAATTTAATAATAGGCCTCCAGATAAAGGAAAAAGTCCGTCAGAATTATTAGCTAGTGGAGAAGGACAAGGTTTAGATGCAAAATCAGTAGGCATTGCAGCAGGAGGACAAGCTGTAAGTGATAATGGAATACAAGCTTCATTAAATGGATCTGAAGGAGAGCCGATGTACAGAACATCCGCAGAAGGAATGAGAATAAAAGAAGATATGGCAGCAGCAAGACAGTTAATGGATGAAGCAAAGACAGATGAAGAAAGAAACATAGCAAGACAGATGATGAATGATGTAAGAGAAAGTGACTCTAGAGGAGTTGGACAGTATTTGCATGATAAAATGCAAGAAAGTGCATTTGGAAGAGCCATAACTAGTGCTGCTGGTGCGCCTGTTAGATTTACTAGTAATGCAGTTAATGGTGCAAGAGAAATGGCCGGAAAAGCAGTACGAAGGGCAGTCCCAAAACCAATTAGAACTTCAGTTAGAGGAGCTTCTGCGGTACTGGGTGCAGGCGCAAAATATGTAGCACCTAGAGCAGCAAAATTAGCAGTTAGAGGAACAGTAGCTGGTGCTGCTGCAATGGGAGGAATTGCAGCAGGATTGGTATCAGAAGACTATGCTAATGTGGCTAAATGGGGAGCTGCTGGAGCAGGAGCTGGTTGGATAGCTGGTGGAGGACTTGGACAAGTACCAGGTAAATTAGAAGAAACTAGGGATTCAATAGTAGATGCTGCGCAAAAAGGTGATACAATTTATACGTTAGCAGCAAAGGGAGATAAAGCAGAGAAGGAAAGACAGAAGAAGATATCAGATGCAATGGCAATGAAAGATAAAGGCAGAAGGGATTTATATTCAAGAAAACTTAATGTTAGAGGAGAAAAGTTAAATGAAGTTTTAAAAGATTCTCAAAAGTTCAGAGAGAGTGGAGTTACAAATGACGATATAATTATAAAAGCAATGAAACTTGATGGATTTGGAGATGGTAGAGTTTCTAAAGAAAAAATTATATTAGCAGGATTAGCAGAACAAGTTAATGGAGAACGTAAAGCTTTAGAGTATATAAAGAAGGGACTAAAAGAAAAAGGACTATCAGATAATGATATTAAGAAATATGCAGATGGAATTAGTGACATATATGACTGGAATGCATAAAATTTAAGTAAATATACCTCAAATATTAGAGGAATAGATTTATTATATATTAAACGAGATTCGTCTAATATTCATATAAATTTAAAGTTCTAGTATTTTGAGGTATAATTTTATTATAGAATAGATAGGTGAAAAGATGAAAGAAAAAATATTAACTTTTTATAATAATAATAAAAGAAAGATTTTACTTATTTTAATAGTTATAGTTATTTTAATAGCTCTACCAAGAGTATTACAGTTTTTTACAAAAGGTACAGAAAATGAGCCAATAAATTTAAATGAAAAAAAAGATCCTGTACAAAATAATTTGAACACATCGGTAATAGAAACAGAAGAATCTGTTATTTCTGGAGAAAATTTAGATACTAGCCAAAAAACATATGTAGAATTAATAGATAATTTTGTAGTTGCATGTAACAATGGAAATATTGAACAAGCATATGGTTTTTTGTCTACCGATTGTAGAGAAGAATTATATCCTAGTATGGAAAGCTTTAAAGATAATTATTATAATCAAGTATTTAACAATGGAAAGAAAACGGCACTTATTAAAAATTGGATGAATAATATTTTTAAAATAGATTATACAAATGACATACTTTCTTCTGGTGTATATAATGAAGATGAAAATATACAGGAGTATATAACAGTAGTAGATGATAATGGAAATATAAAATTAAATATTAATAATTATGTAGGAAAAACAGAAATAAATAGAACAACTAATTATATGAACATACAAGCAAAAGTTTTAAGTAAAAAGATTTATATGGACTATGAAGTATATACATTTGAAATTCAAAATAATAGTAAAGATGGTATTCTACTTGATGACAGACAGAATATAGAAACTATGTATATAGAAGATGATTCCGGAAATAAATGCGAAGCGTATACACACGAACTAACAAATTCAATGTTAACTGTTCCTTCGGGAGCAACAAGAAATATTAATATAAAGTATTATAATAAATATAGTACAAATAGAGTGATGCAAAATGTTGTTTTCTCAAAAGTGATATTAAATAATGAATGGTATTTGTCATTGGAAAATAAAAATGTATATGATTATTATGGAATAATTGAAATAGGATTATAAAATGAAATAATAGGAGTAAATATGGAGGGAAATTCAAACAATAACTTTAGAAATGTTATAAACATAGCTAAAAGAGCAGTAAAGACAACATTGAAAATTATTACAAGACCATTTCTTATAATTGCAATAATCATTATAGCAGTTTTAATTTTAATTGCCGCAATTAAATATTTTATTACATTAGATGATGGTACTCATAAGGATAATGATTGGTCTAATACACCATATGCTACAAAACAATATATGGGGTCAACAAATATTGGTTCAGATGGAAAATTATCAACTTCAATGTCTGCAAAAGAGTTATGGGATAAAATGATTGAGAATGGAAGCCGTGTAGACGAATATTTAGAAGGACCAGAAGAACTTGTAAAATTAATGAAGGCAGAGATGATAACCCAATATTTAGATACAAGAGCTAATCCAGATGAAGAAATTAATTGGGATACAATATTAGATCCAAATTCTAAAGATGTACAGGGGATAATAAAATTAAAAAGAGCTGATACATCTGGAAATATAAAAACTATGACATATGTAGATCCTGAAACTTTTCAAATGTATATAAATACATATAATCAAACGGGAAGTACAGCTGATAGAGAAAGAGCATTAAGTCATTTTACATTAGAAAAGGCTTATATAGGAACTAGCCCTACTACTGGAACTATAAAAGCTGGAACTGTTATAGAAGTTCCAGAAGGCATGCGGAATATATTATACATATATGGGATGGCAAATGATAACTTCTACTACTTCAACTCAGTATAAACTGCGAGAAGAAGCAGGAATGAACTTTGATGCAGAAGGTTTCGGAATTATAAACGGTAGATATGTTATTGCATGTACTACCACTTATGGACAGGTTGGAGATTACATAGATTTTTATTTAGATAATGGAATAGTATTGCCATGTATTATTGGAGACATTAAAAATCAAAATGATAAAGGATGTAATCAATGGGGACATAATAATGGAGAATGTGTAGTAGAATTTATAGTAGATAAGGATACTTGGTATAAAGGAGGTCGTGGAAACCACGTAAATCCAGGAACAGATACATGTCATCCAGAATGGAAAGGGAAAGTAACGAAAGCTGTAAATGGGGGAAGTTATTTTGTAAATCCAGACTTTGGAAAAGATGAAAAAATTGATTCCAATAAAGATGAAAGTGATAATGATTCAACACAAAATGATGATGTCTCAACAGATAAAGATATATTAAAATGGCCAACAGATGGTAATAATATTACATCATATTTTGGACCAAGAGCTCAACCAATAGCTGGAGCATCTACATATCACGAAGCTATTGACATTGGTGTACCAGAGGGAACAAATGTATATGCATGTCAAGATGGTATAGTAACAACTGCAAGTTATAGTAATTCTGCTGGAAATATGGTTGTTATAGACCATGGTAATGGATTAGTTTCAAAGTATTTCCACAATAAGGAGATTAAAGTTTCAGTTGGGGAAACAGTAACAAAGGGACAGATTATTGCTATATCTGGAAATACAGGAAATTCTACAGGTGCACACTTACATTTTGGTATTTATAGCAATGGTACAGCTGTAGATCCATTAGGATTTAAATATGATAATGGTTTGGGTTCAGGAACAGGAGAATTTAATGGAAATGCTGGTACACTTTCTACATCTTCTACAATATATGCAAAAGTTGCTACTTGGTCAGAAAATACAGACCGTGTAGAAACTAATGACCCAGAAGTGCAAGCATATGATAAAACTACATATAATATGAGAGCAACAAATATAAATTATCAATCATTAGTTAGCAAATTTACAATGCCATTTGATTATTTATGGGCATTTTTAGTAACATGTAATAGCAAAGACTTTGTAATGGCCTTAACAGATTTAGTATATGCAAGTGAAATGGAAATTACAGTTTACGATAATTTAACAATAGATACTAACGTTACAGTAACTACAAGAGAAGATACAATAACAACTACTTCAACAGATCCAACAACAGGAGAAACAACTACTTCAACAGAAACAGTGACATATACTACAACACATACTACTATAGATAAAACTAATACTATAAATACAGTATTAACAAAGGCAAATGTATGGTATGTTAACTATTCACAACAGTATACATATTCTAGTCCAACAACTACTACTTCTGGAACAGATGATAATAAACATACGACAGAAACTCAGAAATATATTTCATCACCAGCAGTTGTAAAAGAAAAAGTAGAATTAAATCCACCAGATGGGGAAGAAAACTTTGTTAGTTTAATAAAAAATAGAAAATATTTTACAGCATATAATAGTATTTTGAGTGCTAGAGAGTGGTTATTTAACATATTAGAAAAGAATAAAACAACAAAAGATATGGTTGATTTAACGAAATATTTATTATATAAGGCGACAGACGATCCTAGTTTTGGAGTAACTGAATTCAATTTTGATATATTTACTATGCAAGATGCTATAATTGGAGGAGGCAGTTTTAACGGAGATTCTATTACTTTAGGAACATATACATTTCCACATTATAAACAAAAAGATTATCCTGGATCATATGGAACATCAACAATACCGAAAGCTGGTTGTGGTCCTACTAGTTTAGCAATGATTTTATCAGGAATAAAGAATGATCCAAATATTAATCCTCAAACTGTTGTGGCTAATATTAAGGAATATTGGCCTAATGGAAGCTATTATGTTCCTGGAGCTGGTTCAAGCCATTGCATTTTTAGTAGTAGTTTCTTACAAAAATATTATGGAGTAACATCGCAAATGAATATAAGTCAAGAAACAGCTTTAGAAGCACTAGAAAAAGGATACCCTGTAATTGGAGGAGAAACAGGACATATTTTAGCTATAGTACCTGTTTCAGAAGAATTAAAAGCACAAGGATATAAATTTTACATATTAGATTCTGCAAGAGGACATGACGGAAAATATAAATCAGTAGCAGAGGCAGATGCTGTGGTGAGAGGTAATTTAAGATTTATTGCAATAATTATGCCATAATATACTTTGTATTATTATAAAGTATATATAAAAATTATAATAAAGGAGTAACTATGGAGAAAACGCAGAGAAAAATATTAATAGCTATAATGCTAATAATTATATTAGTAATTATTTGTATTACAATATTATTGATATATTTTGTAAAAAACAATGAAGATATAACAAATAATAAGCAAGAAACAGCAAAAAATGAATATGAAAATGTATTTTATGAAATTGACGAGATAGAAGTTGATAATAAAATAAGATTGGTGGATAGTCAAAATCAATATTATTCTGTAAAATCTTGCATAGAGAATTACTATCAAAGAATTTTAAACTTAGAAAAACAAAAGGTTTATGATATTTTAGATACTAGATATATACAAGATAATGCTATAACTCAAGAAAATATAATTGAGAAAGAAAATGTTGGGAGTTTTACTAATAAAGATTATGTTGTGAAAGAAATGTATATACAAGAAACAGAAGAAATTTATAGTTACTATATAAATGGATATCTACAAGATCAAGGAAAGAATGCGGATACATATTTTATGGTATTTGTAGACCAATATAATGCAACATATTCTATATATCCGATTAAAAGTGAATATTATAATAATATAATAACATTACAAGAAAACATAAATGTTGAAGAAATAGAAAAGAATGAAAATAATGTATATATAACTGTGACAGTCAGCGATGTGGAAGTGGCTCAAATGTTGTTAAAGAATTATCAGTATCTAATAGAAAATGATATTAAATTAGCTTACGAGAAATTAGATAATCAATATAGAACAAAGAAGTTTTCTAATGTAGAAAGATATACACAATATATAAATAATATAGGAATAAAACAAGCGAAAGTTATGCAGTATCAAAAGTCTGTATACAATGATTATACACAATATGTAGTTTTGGATGAGAATGGAAGATATTACATATTTAAAGAAAGTTCAGTCATGAATTATTCTGTTCTACTAGATATGTATACTGTGGAATTACAGGAATTTACAGATAAATACAATAGTGCGAAGGGCGAAGAAAAAGTACAATATAATCTTCAACTTTGGTTTAGCGCAATAAATGATGGTGATTATTCTTATGCATATAGTAAGTTAGACCAAACGTATAAAAATAATAATTTCCCAACACAAACAGATTTTGAAAATTATATGAAAACAAATTTTTATGATCAAAATAAATTAGGATATACATCATATGAGAAAAATGGGGATTTATATATTTATAAAATGGTAATTACAAATGGAGAGAACTCTTCTCAAACAATAGAGAAACAATTTGTAGTAAAATTATTAGATGGAACCAACTTTGTAATGTCATTTGAAAAATAGAATTCAAAGTATCAAAAGAAAATATTAAAATAGCAATGTAAAAAGAAAAAATCAATTATAAATAATAAAAAATTGGTGGAATATATATTCTACCAATTTTTTATGTTATAATATAAACAAAAAAACAAAATTTACAAAAAACTAATAGGAAGGAGAATATGAGTATTTAAGATGAAATACTCATTGTGCAATTTATGTTTAATAATAAAAAAGAAGAAATATTACAAAAATCTGCATTATTATTTAGACAAATATCTAATACTTTAGACACTAAAACAGAACATATAGATAATATTAGATATTATGAAGATTTCTTTTTTGGAGGAGCTAACCTTGAGGAAAACAATGTGTATATAGTGGAAATAAAAACTCAAAATCCGAATATAAAAGCAGATAAAAAGGAAAAGAATAGTAAGGAAGATTTAAATACTGAAACAAATTCACAAATTGGTGATAATTATGAATTAGAACTTACAACATATGAAATATATGATGAAAATCAAAATTTAATAGCAGTTGTAGATACGGATGGAAATGTAAGTTTTTCAGATGAATATTTAACAAATCTAGAAAATTTGCCACCAGAATATTATGCTATGCTAGACCTAAGTGCTGCAGAGTTTTCATTACAAGAGATGACTGAAAAAGACATAAAGTTATCAAATAAAGATATAGAAAAATATGAAGAAAATAGTAAAAAAATTAACTTTGATAAAGAAGAGAAAGAAGCGGCAGAGATTATAGGAATAGAAGAGGATAATTTTAGAAGTTTAGCGGTTGTAAATCCACATACATTAGTAACAGCAAATGAAACATTAGGGCAAATTATACCAGAATTAAATCAGTATAGTGAAGTACAAATATGTTGTGAAAAGAGTGATAACCAAAATGATGGCAGGTTTACAATGATAGGTGTAAAAGCAGATGGTACAAAAGAATTTGTAGAATCAGTAGGACAAGTTGAAGGAATAAATACTGGAAGAACGGTAACATCAATAAATAGAGATGGAACTAAAGTTGAAGAAAAGGAAGTAAAAGGATTATTTCAAATAGCAGGAAGACCTGAAGAAGGAATTAGCATTTCTATAGGAAGTTACAATATTCCAGAGGTACAATATATTCAAAATATGAATGATAGAGAAAATAGACAAGCAATCCCAATAGGGGTAAAATCAAGATATGATAACTATGTGTATCATAGAGTAAGAGAAGAAGCAAACAGAAATGAAGGACTTGGAACTCAAGAAAAAGACAGAGAGATAGAACAGAGGACAGAGGAAGTAAAAGAAAGTGAAGAAAGAGGAGATGCAGAAGAAAGAACTATAGATGGAACAGATGCAGACTTAGAACAAATAAAAGAACAAATAATCGAAAATGCTTTAGATAATTATGAAGATATGTCGCCAAGTGAATTAATGCAATATATAAAATTACAACTTGAAAGTTATAACTTACTTATGAATGTTGAGGAAGAAAAAAATGTAATATATGAAATTAAAATTAGGGTTGAAGATGAAGCGAGAGCATTTCCATCAAGAGAAAGAAATGAATTGGAATAATAGATAATAAAAATACAACTCATAAAAATCACTTTTTAAAATATAATTTAAAAGGTGATTTTTTTATGGGATTAAAATGTAAAAAAGTAACAAAATTTATATTTAAAAAGATAATAAAAATATTTAATAATCAAACAAAAATAGCTAATAAACATATAAATTTTCAAGAAAAAAGAAACTTATTTAATAAAATTATAGCTATTTCTTTGATGCTTATTATATTTTTCTATACATTAAGTTTCAAAAATTTTAGCAATGCTAATTTAGAAGATAATGAAAAGGTAAATTTAGATGAAATACAAAAAACAATTGAAACTTCAGCCAATTTAAATAAAGATAGCTCTAGTAATGAGCCAAAGCTAGATTCAAGAATAGCACTTGTGTATGATAGGAATTCAGGAAATGTTTTATATGAGAAAAATGGACATAAAACAACCCCTATGGCAAGCACAACTAAAATAATGACATCAATAGTTGTTTTAGAAAAGACAAATTTAAAAGACACAGTTGTAGTAGATAAAAAAGCGGCTGCGACAGGCGGATCTAGGTTAGGGCTTAAAACAGGAGATAAATTAACAGTTAATGACTTATTATATGGGTTAATGTTAAGGTCTGGAAATGATGCAGCTGTAGCACTTGCAGTATATGTTGGAGGAAGTATAGAAGGGTTTGCTAAATTAATGAACCAAAAAGCAGCAGAATTAGGACTAAAGAATACAAATTTTGTAACACCACATGGGCTAGATAGTGAAAAACATTATACAACAGCATATGAACTTGCAAAAATGGCAGATTATGCATTGAAAAATGAAAAATTTAGGAAAATTGTTGGAACAAAAAATTGTAATATAACTATTAATGGAGCATCTAAAAATATTAGTAATACAAATGAGTTACTAGAATACTTAAATGGCGTTTATGGAATAAAAACAGGATTTACAAATGGAGCAGGAAGATGCTTAGTTACAAGCTGTAAAAGGGGAGAGCTAGATATAATAACAGTAGTTTTAGGAGCAGATACAAAAAAAATAAGAACATCTGATAGTATAAAATTAATAGATTATATTTATAAAAATTATGAAATAGTAAATGTAAAAAAAATAATAGGAGATAAATTTAATGATTGGTTAAAAATAAATGAAAACAGAGTATATGTAAATAAAGGAATAACAAACGAAATGAAACTTAGTATAGAAAATTTAAGTTTTGAAAAGATGGCTGTTAAAAAACAAAATAAAGATATCATAAATGTAGAAATAAATGCAATTTTTTACTTTGAAGCACCAGTAAAAGAAAAAAGCACAGTAGGAAATCTAAAAGTTATAATAGATGGAAAAGAAATTGAAATTTTAGATATATACAATGAAAAAGAAGTAGAAAAAAAACAGCTTGATGATTATATAAAAGAATTTTTATATAATGTTAGATATGTTTAAAATTTTAGTAAATTTTAAACATATCTAACAGGAATAAATCATGAAAATTTTAACAAATTTAAGTCAAATAACTATTTAATATCAACGATTAGTTGACTTTAAAAAAAAATTCATGATTTACTCCTGCATATCTAATATTAAGTATTGACTTTTTTTTAGATTTTTGCTATTATATTAATTGTTATTTTAATTATATTTTTAAACGCAGGTATAGTTTAGTGGTAAAATGAATCCTTGCCAAGGATTAGTTACGAGTTCGATTCTCGTTACCTGCTCCATTTTTTTATTATATTAAAACTTGCGGGAGTAGTTTAGTGGTAGAACGAAACCTTCCCAAGGCTTAAGTGTGAGTTCGATTCTCATCTTCCGCTCCAATAAAAGATTATATAAAAAATATGTATCAAATTAATATATGGAGCATATAATTTACAAAGAGATATTTAAAAAATTACAAATTAAATTATTAAATATGGCGACATAGCCAAGTGGTAAGGCACGAGTCTGCAAAACTCTGATCCCCGGTTCAAATCCGGGTGTCGCCTCCAAAAAAAACCGAGAAAACGTTGATATGTCAATAGTTTTCTCGGTTTCTTATATGTTTTTATGTCAAAAACAAGAATGCAGTATTTTCAAGGCTTTTAGAGGTTAGAAAATTCAAAACTCAAACTAGATGTTATAAAATTGTTATAAAAAACAAATTGTATATATTAAAAAATGTTATAAAATTATTTCTTTTCTAATATTACATTGTATTCATAGTCAAAAGCTTTCTCTAATTTTTTAAATTGGTTTCCATTTATTTCTTCATTTATTAGTTCTATTATTTCCATACCTATATGAGTAAATCTATAAAAATTAGCATATTTAGTAAGATTTAAATACCCTTTCTTTTCGGGCTTTCTAATAAACCTTATTGTTTCATTTTCTAAGTCAAACGAAATTTCATCTTGCAATGTAGTAATTTCCCTTTTCATTATACCGAAGTCTTCAAGCTTTATAATTTCATCATATTTTATATCTATGTCTTCTAAATATTCATTTTTTATGAAAATAATACCTATAGCTTCAAAATTTCTTATGCCATAATTACATTCTTTTAATATCTTTCTTATCAAATTAATTTCATTATTTGAAATTTCAGATATTGTATTTAAAAGTTTAAATGAATTATTAGAATTTTCTTTACATTCATTAGCCAATATTTTAGCCCATACATATTGTAAATCTTCATTACTTACAGCCTTACAAAATTCAAAAAATCTTAATACCCAATCATTGTCTAATTTTTCAGGATTATCTCCTTTTTCTAACAATGAGATAGCTTTATCCACTATTTGAGTTTTATTTTTATGTTCTCTTTTTATTTTTCTAAAATTACTTATTATGACTGTTCTATCTATTGGATTTATATCATCTCTTTTAGAAATTTCTTCAATTATATTTTTATATCCTTCCTTTTTAGCTGTTGTAGTAGAAAAAATCCATCCAGTTGCTTTTTCTACTTTATTTAGTAATACAATTCCTAAATCACTAATTGGTTTTAATACATCGCCACTTATTAAACTTTCCATTATTAATCTCCTTTTTGTAGTACATTATATAATAAAATTTAAAAAATGTAAAATAGCAAGCTAAATAGAATAAATTGAGATTAAATTATTTAGTTTGTTCGCTTGTATTTTATAAAAATATAGTGTATAGTAAAACTTAATAGAAAATAAGAAAAGTAGATGTGAGTGTTACCTTTGATTCCTCAACTTTAGTTGAGAGATTGGAGGTGGTGTTTATATGTTAGAGTTTTTAATGCTCTTAATAATAGGATTTATGATTTCAATAACTATAAACGTTGCCTTATTAAGTGTTATATACATAATACTATCTAATAGGGAACAATAAAAATACACCACATTTTGCTTTGGTCGGCAATGTGGTGTATATCAATGATATTTGGTAACGCACATTTCTGTACGTTCTTATTTTCTATCTATATTATACACAGAATTTTAATATTTGTCAAATGTGATTTTGAAAAACGTTTTATTGCCATTTATAAATGTAACAAATATTATAAAAAACATTGACAAGCTACAGGAAATAATGTATTATATTATAAGTATGTTTTATAATGTGCGAGTTTTATCCAAATTACGCATAAGGGGAACGTAAAAACATGTTTTTGTATAAAAAATTGTAATATAAATTAATAATAAAAAGGTAGTTGGTATTTATGTTAACATACCAGCAACCTTTTTATTGCCACTTTATGTCGATTATGTAAATTTATAAAGAAGAGGAATTTCTTTATTATTACTTACGGAATTATATGTTTGGGGAGCAGTAAACTAATAATTTGGTAAACTAATTATAAAGGTAAGAGGGACTTCTTTTAAATCCATATATATTTCAAATCTGCTTTAATATTTTGTAGGGGTGATTTTTTTGGTAAAAGAAATTAAGCATGAAAAGTGCTCACGTAAAACTTTCTCAAAAATCGGTGACTCAATCGATATACCAAATCTTATTAAAGTTCAGAAGGATTCATATGACTGGTTTATACAAGAAGGTCTTGGAGAAGTATTAAAAGATATTTCACCTATAGTAGACTATTCTGGAAATTTAGTTTTAGAATTTTTGGACTATTACATGGAAGAAAAAACAAAATATACTGAAGAAGAAGCAAAGGAAAGAGATGCTACATATGCAACAAGATTACATGTAAAAGTAAGACTTATAAATCGTGAAACAGGCGAGATTAAAGAGCAAGAAATATATCTTGGAGACTTCCCTGTTATGACAGATAGTGGTACTTTTATTATAAATGGTGCGGAAAGAGTTGTAGTAAGCCAATTAGTTCGTTCACCAGGTTGTTATTATGCAACAGAATTTGACAAATCAGGTAAAAGAATTTATACATCTACAGTTATGCCTATAAGGGGAGCATGGTTAGAATATGAAACAGATGGTAATGATATATTCTATGCAAGAGTAGATAGAACAAGAAAAATACCTGTTACTACACTATTAAGGGCTCTTGGAATTGTAACAGACGAGCAAATTTCAGAGCTTTTTGGTGATGAAGAAAAAATAAAAGCAACACTTCAAAAAGACCCAATAAAGACACAAGATGAAGCATTAATTGAAATATATAAAAAATTAAGACCAGGTGAATTACCTACAGCAGATGCTGCTAGAAATTTATTCAATGGTTTATTATTCGACCCTAGAAGATACGACTTAGCCAAAGTTGGTAGATATAAATTTAATAAAAAATTAAGCTTAGCTACAAGAATTACAGGAAAAATTGCATATGAAGATATAGCAGACCCAGAAACAGGAGAAGTTTTAGTAGAAAAAGACAATATGATAACAGAAGATGTTGCTATAGCTATTCAAGATACTGGAATTAATGTAGTTAATGTAAATGTAAATGGTAAAAAAGTTGTTGTTATAGGAAATGGTACAGTTAATATTCACAGCATATTACCAGATGTAGACTTAAGTGACTTACACATTAAAGAAATGGTAAATTACGAAGTATTAAAGTCTATAATAGATACAACAGAAAAAGACAAACTACATGACACAATAAAAGAAAGAATAGATGAATTAATACCAAAACACGTTACAACAGAAGACATTATTGGCTCTATTAGTTATTTATTAAATATAGACCATGGAATAGGATATATTGACGATATAGATCATTTAGGAAATCGTCGTATTCGTTGTGTTGGAGAACTATTGCAAAATCAATTTAGAATTGGTTTAACAAGATTAGAAAGAGTAGTTCGCGAAAGAATGACACTTCAAGATTTAGACATTGTAACACCACAATCATTAATTAATACAAAACCAATTAGCTCATCAATAAGAGAGTTTTTTGGAAGTTCACAATTATCACAATTCATGGACCAAACAAACCCTCTTTCAGAGTTAACACATAAAAGAAGAATTTCTGCATTAGGACCTGGAGGACTTTCTAGAGAAAGAGCAGGTTTCGAGGTAAGAGATATTCACTATACACACTATGGTAGATTATGTCCAATAGAGTCTCCAGAAGGACCAAACGTAGGACTTATTTCAGCACTTTCTTCATTTGCTATTATTAACGAATATGGATTTATTGAAACACCATACAGAAAAATAGATCATGAAACAGGAAAAATAACAGATATTATAGACTATATGTCAGCAGACGAAGAAGATAAATACATAATAGCACAAGCATCAGAGCCAGTTGGAGAAGATGGAAAATTTGTTAATGAAAGAATAAGAGTAAGACACCAAGCAGATATAACAGTTGTAGACAGAGATAAAGTAGACTATATGGACGTATCTCCAAAACAATTAGTTTCTGTTGGTGCAGCTATGATACCATTCTTAGAGCATGATGATGCAAAACGTTCTTTAATGGGTACAAACATGCAACGTCAAGCAGTTCCTTTATTAAAACCAGAATCACCTATAGTAGGAACAGGAATGGAATATAGAGCTGCGAAAGACTCTGGAATTACGGTTGTAGCTAAAGAAGACGGAACTGTAGAAAAAGTTACAGCAGACGAAATAAAAATTAGAAATAAAAAAGGTGATGTTACAACCTATAAATTAAGAAAGTTCAAAAGAACAAATGGTGGAACATGTATTAACCAAAAGCCAGTAGTTACTACAGGAGAAAAAGTAAAAGAAGGAGACTTAATTGCAGATGGACCTTCTACAGATAAAGGAGAAATGGCTCTTGGAAGAAATGTTTTAATAGCATTTACAACATGGGAAGGTTATAACTATGAAGATGCTGTATTAATTAGCGAAAGATTAGTAAAAGAAGATGTTTACACATCAATACATATAGAAGAATATGACTGTGAATGTCGTGATACAAAATTAGGACCAGAAGAAATTACAAGAGATATTCCAAATATCTCAGATGATGGTCTAAAAGATTTAGACGAAAATGGAATTATACGTATAGGTGCAGAAGTAAGACCAGGAGATATTTTAGTTGGTAAAGTTACTCCAAAAGGAGAAACAGAACTGACAGCAGAAGAGAGATTACTTCGTGCAATATTTGGTGAAAAGGCTAGAGAAGTTAGAGATACATCACTTCGTGTACCACATGGTGAATCAGGAACAATAGTAGATGTAAAAGTATTTACAAGAGAAAATTCAGATGAACTAGGACCTGGTGTAAATCAAGTAATTAGATGTTATATTGCCCAAAAGAGAAAAATCTCTGTTGGTGATAAAATGTCTGGACGTCATGGTAACAAGGGTGTTATTTCAAGAATATTACCAGAAGAAGATATGCCATTTTTACCAGATGGTACACTAGTAGATATAGTACTAAACCCATTAGGTGTTCCTTCTCGTATGAACTTAGGTCAAGTTTTAGAGGTACACTTAGGTATGGCAGCTAAGGCGCTTGGATGGAAAGTTGCAACACCAGTATTTGATGGTGCAGCAGATACAGAAATAGAAGATTTACTAGAAGAAGCAGGTCTTAGCAGAGATGGAAAAACAGTAGTATATGATGGTAGAACAGGGCAACCATTTGACCATCCAATTACAGTTGGTGTAATGTACATGTTAAAACTACACCACTTAGTAGATGATAAGATACATGCTCGTTCAACAGGACCATATTCATTAGTTACACAACAACCTTTAGGTGGTAAAGCACAATTTGGTGGACAACGTTTTGGAGAGATGGAAGTTTGGGCATTAGAGGCATATGGTGCAGCTTATACTTTACAAGAAATGTTAACTGTAAAATCGGATGATGTTGTTGGAAGAGTAAAAACATATGAGTCAATTGTAAAAGGAGAAAATGTTCCAGAACCAGGTGTTCCAGAAGGATTTAAGGTTTTAGTAAAAGAACTTCAATCACTTGGATTAGATGTACGTTTATATTCAGAAGATAATCAAGAACTAGAATTAAAAGAAAATATTGAAGATGGAATTGACTTTAATATAGATGAACATAGAAGTGATGGAGTAGTTGATGAAAGCGAACTAGATGGATATACAGAAGATGATGCCGTTATGCCAGATGAAGATGATAGTGATGCACTATTTGAAGACTTAGATGAAGATGCGGATGACTTATTAATGGAAGACGATAGTGATTTAGCAGAGGATAATTTGTTAGATGAGCAAGACTTATATGATGATATAGACGAATAATTGAAAATAATTTATAAATTAAAACAAATATATAATAAAATTAAATAGCCTTTATTATGATAGCTATATAATAACAATAAGGAATTGTACAGCAGTGCTAATTATATAGCTAGTCATAGTAAAAAACTTAAAAGTAAAGAAAAGAGGTAGTCTTTACAAAAATAAGATTAATAGGGGGCTAAATAGTGGAAGAGCTACAAAATTTTAATAAATTAAAAATAGGATTAGCATCAGATGAAAAAATAAGAGAATGGTCACATGGAGAAGTAAAAAAACCAGAGACTATTAACTATAGAACACTAAAACCAGAAAAAGATGGTTTATTCTGCGAAAGAATATTTGGACCAACCAAAGATTGGGAATGTCATTGTGGAAAATATAAAAGGGTAAGATATAAAGGAATAGTTTGTGATAGATGTGGTGTTGAGGTAACTAAAGCAAAAGTAAGAAGAGAAAGAATGGGACATATTGAACTTGCAGCACCAGTTGCACATATTTGGTATTTTAAAGGAATTCCAAGTAGAATTGGATTAATGCTAGATGTTTCGCCAAGAAGCTTAGAAAAAGTTATATATTTTGCTTCATATTTAGTATTAGATAAAGGTTCAACAGGATTAATGAAAGGTCAAGTTTTATCAGAAAAAGAATACCATGAAGCAGAAGAAAAATATGGTAAAGGCTCTTTTAAAGCTCAAATGGGAGCAGAAGCAGTAGGAAAATTATTAGAAGAAATAGACTTAGATAAATTATCTGCTAAATTAAAGAAAGAACTAGAAAAGGCTAGTGAGCAAAAGAGAGCAAAGCTAGTAAAAAGACTAGATACAGTAGAATCCTTTAGATTATCTGGTAATAGGCCAGAATGGATGGTTATGAATGTAGTTCCAGTAATTCCACCAGATTTGAGACCAATGGTTCAATTAGATGGTGGTAGATTTGCTACATCAGACTTAAATGATTTATATAGAAGAGTAATAAATAGAAATAACCGTTTAAAAAGATTACTAGAATTAGGTGCACCAGAAATAATTGTAAGAAATGAAAAAAGAATGTTACAAGAATCTGTAGATGCATTAATAGACAATGGAAGACGTGGAAGACCTGTTACAGGAGCTGGTAATAGAGCATTAAAATCTTTATCAGATTTATTAAAAGGAAAACAAGGTAGATTCCGTCAAAACTTACTTGGAAAACGTGTTGACTATTCTGGACGTTCTGTTATCGTTGTTGGACCAGAACTTAAAATTTATCAATGTGGTGTTCCAAAAGAAATGGCAGTTGAGTTATTTAAACCATTTGTTATGAAAGAACTAGTTGGACGTGGTATAGCTCATAATATTAAAAATGCAAAAAGAATGGTTGAAAGATTAAAACCAGAAGTATGGGATATATTAGAAGATGTTATAAAAGATCATCCAGTATTATTAAACCGTGCTCCAACACTACATAGATTAGGAATTCAAGCATTTGAACCAGTTTTAGTAGAAGGTAGAGCAATAAAATTACACCCATTAGTTTGTACAGCTTTTAATGCTGACTTTGACGGAGACCAAATGGCTATACATTTACCATTATCACCAGAGGCACAATCAGAAGCAAGATATTTAATGCTTTCTGTTAACAACCTTTTAAAACCTCAAGATGGTAAGCCAGTTACAGTACCTACACAAGATATGATTTTAGGTGCTTACTACTTAACAATGATAATTGAAGGTGAAAAAGGAGAAGGTAACTACTATTCTTCAAAAGAAGAAGCGGTTATTGCATATGAAAACAAAGAACTAGGAATGCATGCTAAAATACATGTAAGAATGTATAGAGAAATAGATGGAGAAATGAGAAGTAAAACAGTTGAAACAACTGTTGGAAGACTTATTTACAATGAGGGAATTCCTCAAGACCTAGGTTTTGTAGATAGAGAAAACCCAGAAACAGCATTTGAACCAGAATTAAACTTTACAGTATCTAAGAAAAACTTAGGTAAAATAATTGAAAAATGTATTAATAAACATGGATTAAGTGAAGCAGCAGTTTTACTAGACTATATCAAAGCAACAGGATTTAAATATTCTACAACAGGAGCTATTACAGTTTCAGTTGATGATGTTAAAGTCCCACCTGCTAAGAAAGATATATTAGCAGCAGCTAATGAAGAAGTAAATAATGTATTAAAACAATATAAACGTGGTTTAATTACAGAAGAAGAAAGATATCAATCTGTAATTAATATATGGGAAAAAGCTACAGACAAAGTTACAGGTGCAATGAAAGATAACTTTGATGACTTAAACCCAGTTTATATGATGTCACAATCTGGAGCCAGAGGTAACATAAACCAATTAAGACAAATTGCAGGTATGCGTGGTCTTATGGCAAGTACAACAGGTAAAACAGTAGAAATTCCTATTACGTCATCATTTAGAGAAGGTCTAGATGCACTAGAGTACTTTATTTCTGCACATGGTGCCAGAAAAGGTTTAGCAGATACAGCATTAAGAACAGCAGACTCTGGATATTTAACAAGAAGATTAGTAGATGTTTCTCAAGATATCATTGTTAGAGAAGAAGATTGTGGAACAAAAGAAGGAATAGAAATATTTGATATAAAAGATGGAAACCAAATAATAGAAGGTTTACATGAAAGATTAGTAGGTAGATATCCATTAAAAGATATTAAAGACCCTACAACAAAAGAAATTATAGTAGACAAAGACACAATGATTACAGATGCTATAGCAGAAAAGATTGTTGCAGCAGGATTAGATAAAGTTCAAGTACGTTCTGTAATAGGATGTAGAACAAAACATGGTGTATGTAGCAAATGCTATGGTATGGGATTAGCAACAAGACAAGAAGTAAATATAGGAGAAGCAGTTGGTATAATTGCAGCCCAATCAATTGGGGAACCTGGTACACAGCTTACAATGAGAACTATCCACTCTGGTGGTGTTGCAGGTGTTGCAGATATTACACAAGGTCTTCCAAGGGTTGAGGAGCTATTTGAAGCTAGAAAACCAAAGGGATTAGCTATAATTTCTGAAATAGATGGTAAAATTTCTGTATCAGACGACAAAAAGAAGAAAGAAGTTACAGTACAATCTAAGGATGATGCAAAGACATATACAATACCATTTGGAGCTAAGTTAAAAGTAAAAGATGGAGACAAAATTTCAGCAGGTCAACCAATTACAGAAGGTTCTATAAATCCAAACGAAATATTAGCAATAAATGGAACAGAAGGAGTATATGAATACTTAGTACAAGAAGTTCAAAAAGTATATAGAAACCAAGGTGTTGACATTAATGATAAGCATATTGAAGTTATCGCAAGACAAATGCTTAAGAAAGTAAGAGTAGAAGATAATGGAGATACATCTATGTTTGCAGGTTCTTTAGTAGATGTACACGACTTTGAAGATGAAAATGAAAGAGTTGTAGCAGCAGGTGGAAGACCAGCAATATGCAAGAGAGTACTACTAGGTATTACAAAAGCATCACTTGCTACAGAAAGCTTCTTATCAGCAGCATCATTCCAAGAAACAACTAGAGTTCTTACAGAAGCAGCTGTAAAAGGCAAGACAGATGAATTAATAGGATTAAAAGAAAACGTTATTATAGGAAAACTAATTCCAGCAGGAACAGGAATGAAACAATATAGAAATGTACATATAAGTACAGAACAGACTGAAGAGGCAGAATAGAAAATTGAAACAAGGTCTTACAATTTGAATTAAATTGTAAGACCTTGTTTTACTATAAAATATAACGTTTATCAATTTTAATATAACTAATAAGTAACAAATGTTATAAAATTATTGTAAATTTAAATATAAAAGAAAAAACAAAATATACTGATTTTAAATAGAAATTAGTATATTTTGCCTTTTCGCATATGTTTCAAGCATTGAAAAAAATTGAGATTTATGTTATACTATTAAGGAAATTATAAAAAGGAGAATAATATGTCCAGTAGCAATAAAAAAATATTTGATAGGTTAGTCTCAAGGACAAAAATATATTTAGTAATAATATTAATTTTATTAATATTATTATGTATAGGTGATATAAGATTTATTATACCATCAGTTATTACTTATACATTAATCATAGCGTACACTATATGGAGTGACAGAAAAAGGAAATCAGAGTTATCAAATCATATAAAAGATTTAACTTTAAGTAGTGATAAAGCAGCAAAAACTACTTTAATAAATTCGCCTTTTCCACTAATTATTGCAGAAACAAATGGAAATGTAATATGGAGAAGTAGCACATTTGTTAATGAATTTATAAATGTCGATATAAATACTAAATTATCCGATTTATTAAGAGAAATAAAACTAGAAATAGAAAATAATGATGAAGATTCAAAACACCTTATAAATAAAAAAATAGAAATTGGAAATAAAACTTATAAAGTATATGGTAAATATACAAATTCTAAAAATGAATATATGGTAACTTTATATTTTATAGACAATACAGAATTAGTAAGATTAAGAAAAAAGTGTGAAGACTCTAACATTTATATTGGAATTTTAATGATAGACAATTATGAAGAAATAATTCAAAGAATAGATAATCAAGATAAACCACAAATTATTGCAGAAATTGAAAAACGTATATATAAATGGGTAAGTAATTTTAATGGATTAGCAATAAAATCAGATAGAGATACTTTTGTCTGTATTTTAGAGAAAAAATATGTAAAACTTATGAAAGATTGCAAGTTTAACATATTAGATGAAATAAAAGAATTAGATAATAATAATGCCTTTCAATTTACACTAAGCATAGCATTTTCAAATGAAGGATATAGCAATTATGAGAAATATAAGTCAGCACAAGCTACATTAGATATAGCTTTAGGACGTGGTGGAGATCAAGCAGTACTTAGAGAAGACGAAAAATATACTTTCTTTGGAGGTAGAACACAAGAATTAGAAAAACGTACAAAAGTAAAAGCAAGAATTGTATCACATGCTTTAAGAGAACTTATTTTAGAGTCTAAAGATGTAATGATAATGGGGCATACAAATGGAGATATAGACTCAATTGGTTCAAGTATGGGTATATATAGGCTTGCAGCAGATCTAGGAAAACCAGCATATATAGTAAATACATCATATGGATTAAGTTTGGCAAATTTTATAGAAACCTTAGGAGAAGACGAAAACTATAAAAATGTAATTATAAATAAAAATGAGTCAATAGCCAAAATTTCCCCAGAGACATTACTAGTAATAGTAGACACAGACAAAAGAACATATGTTGATGTACCAGAATTATTAAAAGAAACAAGTAAAATTGTAATCATAGACCATCATAGAAGAAGTACAGACTTTATAGATGATGCAATGTTAACATTCCACGAAGTTTATGCATCATCTGCTGCAGAGCTAGTAACAGAAATTATAGAATATTCAGAAGTTGATGTTAAACTTACAGAGCTTGAGGCAGAAGCATTATATGCAGGAATAATGATGGATACTAAAAACTTTACATTTAAAACAGGAGTTAGAACATTTGAAGCAGCAGCTTATTTAAGAAAATGTGGAGTTGACATTATAACAGTAAAAAAATGGTTTCAAAGTGACTTAGAAACATATAATAAAATATCAAAAATAGTTGCTAAAGCAGAAATAACAAATGATACAATTGCAATAGCTATTTGCGAAGAGCAAGACAAAAATGTAAATATTATTTGTGCAAAAGCAGCAGATGAACTTTTAACAATAAGTAATGTTACAGCATCATTTGTTATAGGAAATAGTGGAGACAAAATTTATATAAGTGGTAGGTCAATTGGAGATATAAATGTTCAATTAATACTAGAGAAACTTGGAGGCGGAGGGCATATAACGTTAGCAGGAGCCCAAGTAGAAGGTATGACTATAGAAGAAGTAAAGCAAGAACTTATAAATAGAATTAATGAGTATTTTAGTGAGATTTTAAGTTAAATATTATAAAAAACAAATTTATAATATAAATATTGTAATTGTTATATGTATATATTTTTGCAATTTTTATAATATTAGATATTCAAATTATTAAATTATTAAATGATTATATGCTTATATATTTATATATTAAAATGTTTAAAGTATTATATTTTGACAATGAAATTATATATAATTCACTTGTGACGGACAGACTCCTTTGCAAATACAAATTGTATTTTTCGTCGAAAAGCGCCCTCAATACACAGATTGAGATTCCCTTTTCTCCTGCAAAAACAATTTTTAATTTTCAATCCGCTAGTCAATGTCACATGCGTTTATTATATATAATTTCATTGTCAAACATAGATAATATATTGATTTATTTAATAAATTATTATAATTAAGGAGGCACAAAATGAAAGTTATATTACTAGAAAATATAAAAGGCGTTGGTAAAAAAGATGAGATAATTAATGCAAGTGATGGATATGCAAGAAATTTTTTATTTCCAAAAAAATTAGCTTTAGAAGCAAATAATGAAAATTTAGCAAAATTAAAAGCAAAACAAGCTTCTAATGATTATAGAAAAGATGTAGAAAAACAAGAAGCTATGAAAATGGCAGAAAAATTAAAGGGAATACTTTTAAAAGTAAAAGTAAAAGCCGGAGAAAATGGAAAAATATTTGGTGGAGTTACCGCAAAAGAAATTTCAGATGAATTAAAAAAGCAATATAATTTTGACATAGATAAGAAAAAAATAGAAATAAAAGATACAATAAAAACATTAGGAACTATTACAATAAATATAAAATTATATGAAGGAATTATAGGAAACTTAAAAGTAGATGTAATTAGTGCTTAATATTAGAATCTAATATGAGAGGAAGAATTGCAATGGAGCTAGGAAAAATACCACCAAATGATGTAGAATCAGAGCAAGCTGTAATTGGTAGTATGCTTACAGATAAAGAAGCTGTTTCAGCTGCTATTGAAGTTTTAAAACCAGAAGATTTTTATAGAGAAGATAATCGTACAATATTTGAAGCTATATTAAATTTATATGGAAGAAGTGAACCAATAGATATTATTACTTTAAAGTCAGAACTATCTTCAATGGGCAAGTTTGAAGCAGTTGGTGGACTTGAATATATAGCAGAATTACCAGATAAAGTTCCAACCACAGCAAATGTAGAACAATATATAAAAATAGTAGAAGAAAAATCTGTACTTAGGAATTTAATAAAAACAGCAAATGAGATAATAACTTTAGGTTATGACCAAACACAAGAGGTAGACGGAATTATAGATGGTGCAGAAAAGAAAATTTTTGAAGTAATGCAAAAAAAGAACCAAAAAGGTTATACACCAATTAAAGATATATTAGTAGAAACTTTTACAGAATTGGAGCAATTATATAATCAAAAACAACGTATTACAGGTATACCAACAGGTTTTTCAGATTTAGACTTTAGAACATCAGGACTTCATAATTCAGATTTAATTTTAGTTGCAGCAAGACCAGCAATGGGAAAGTCTGCATTTGCATTAAATATTGCAACAAATGCGGCAGTACGTGCAAAAGTTCCGGTAGCTATATTTAGTTTAGAGATGTCTAAAGAGCAAATGACAAGTAGAATTTTATGTAGTGAAGCAATGGTAGATAGTAATAAAGTAAGAACTGGAAAAATTGATGATGAGGAATGGAGCAAGCTTGCAGCAGCTTCTGGAGAACTTTCAGAGGCAAACATTTATATAGATGACACACCGGGTATTTCTATAATGGAAATAAGAGCAAAATGTAGAAAAATGAAAATAGAAAAAAATATAGGTTTAGTTGTTATAGATTATTTGCAATTAGTACAAGGTAGTGGTAAAAGAGGTGGCAGCCGTGAGCAAGAAATTGCAGAAATCAGTAGGTCTTTAAAAATTTTAGCAAAAGAGATAAATGTACCTGTTATAGCACTTTCACAATTATCAAGAGCTCCAGAACAAAGACCAGACCATAGACCTATGCTTTCAGACCTTCGTGAATCTGGTTCTATAGAGCAAGATGCAGATATAGTTATGTTTTTATATAGAGATGATTATTATAATGAAGATAGTGAGAAAAAAAATATAGCAGAAGTAATTCTTGCAAAGCACAGAGCAGGTTCTACAGGAACAGTAGAATTATTATGGCTTGGAAACTATACTAAATTTGCAAATATAGATAAATATAGAGAGGGATGAGGCATAAATTGTAATTGCCTCGCTTTTGATTTTAAGTTATTAACAAATATTGAAAAATTGTGGAAAACAATATAGAAAAATTAGAATAAACAAGGTTATATAATTTAATATTTAAGAAGGAAAGAAAATTGGAAGAGATAGTTTTAAATACAATAGAAAAATATAATTTAATAAATAATGGAGATAAAATCGTTGTTGCAGTATCTGGTGGGCCAGATTCAATGTGTCTTTTAAATGTGCTTAAAAATATAAGAGAGAAATTTAATTTAGAATTATTTGTAGCACATATAAATCATATGATTAGGGAAGAAGCGGATTCAGAAACAGAGTATGTAAAGCAATATTGTGAAAAAAACAATATTAAATGTTTTGTAAAGATGGCAAATGTGCTAGAAATGGCTAAACAACAAAAACGAGGCACAGAAGAAATGGGAAGAATAGTAAGATATGATTTTTTTAATTATGTTGCAAATAAAGTATCTGCAGACAAAATCGCAATAGCACATACCGAAAATGATAATGCAGAAACAGTATTAATGAATTTAATGAGAGGCGCAAGTTTAGAAGGATTAAAGGGAATAGAACCTATAAGAGGAAAATTTATAAGACCTTTAATAGAGTGCTCAAGAGATGAAATAGAGGCATATTGTGAAGAAAATAAACTAGATCCAAAGTTTGATAAAACTAATAATGACAATATATATACAAGAAATAAAATAAGAAATTTACTAATTCCGTACATAAAAAAAGAATTCAACCCAAACATTGTAGATTCATTAAATAGATTAGCTGTTTTAGCAAGGCAAGATGCAAAATATTTTAGTGAAATTGTAAAAAACGAATATAAAAATTTAGTTATATTTGAAAATGTTAATAAAGAAAGACATAACATAATAGATAAAAATACTAATATAGGAACAAACCAAGAAGAAAATGAAAGTCAGAAAAATGGAGATATAACAGAACTAAATGATATAAATAAAACAAATATAAAGAAAACAGTAGAACAACAAATAATATTAGACTTAAAAAAGTTTAATAAATTGGAATATGTAATAAAATCTAGGGTTTTATTATATACTATAAATAAGCTTTTAGGTACTACAAAAGGTATAGAAAAGATAAATGTGGAAGACATGATTAAATTATGTGAAAAAAATATTGGAAATAAATATCTAATTCCTAATAAAAATGTAAAAATTTTTATAAAAAAAGGGAAAGTTTTTTTTATTAAGCTATAACAACCTTCCGTAGGAAAATATTGATTTGTATAGGGTTTCAGAATAAAAAAGTACAAAAAATACTTGAAAAGAAAAACAATCTATGATATATTGCATTGTGTTATATTTATGAGTTAAATAGGAGGAGTTTAGTTTTGAAAAATGGAATAAAGACATTAGCAATGTGGCTAATAATTGGAATTATACTAATTGTGTTAATTTCTTCAATTTTAAGTAATACAGATAACAAGCTAGCATATTCTGAATTAATAAGTAAAATAGAGTCAGGAGAGGTAAAAGAAGTAGAATTATCATATGATGGTACTACAGCAATTGTAGAATTAACAAATGATAACGTTCCAAAAGAGGTAAATATACCAAGTGTAGATAATTTAATGACATCATTAGACGAGAGTATGAAAGCAGGAACGATAACTGTTACAGAAGAAGATCAATCTATATTTATGATAATTTTACAACTATTAACACCATTTGGAATATTAATAATATTCTTTATATTCTGGTTCTTATTAATGGGTGGAATTAATCAAGGTGGAGCTGGCGGAAGTAAGACAATGTCTTTTGGCAAAAGCAAAGCTAGAATGATAAATCCAGGAGAAAAAGGAAGAGTTACATTTAATGATGTAGCAGGTGTAGATGAAGAAAAAGAAGAGCTAGAAGAAATAGTAGAATTTTTAAAAAGCCCAAAGAAATTTACAGATATGGGTGCAAGGATACCAAAAGGAGTATTACTAGTTGGTCAACCAGGTACAGGTAAAACTCTTTTAGCAAAAGCAGTTGCAGGCGAAGCAGGAGTTCCATTCTTTTTTATAAGTGGTTCCGATTTCGTAGAAATGTTTGTAGGTGTTGGTGCATCACGTGTTAGAGACTTATTTGATGAAGCTAAGAAAAAAGCACCATGTATTATATTTATAGATGAAATTGATGCTGTAGGACGTCAAAGAGGTGCAGGTCTTGGTGGAGGACATGATGAAAGAGAACAAACGTTAAATCAATTGTTAGTTGAAATGGATGGATTTACAGCTAATGAAGGTGTTATAGTTTTAGCTGCAACAAATAGACCAGATGTTTTAGATAAAGCTTTACTTAGACCAGGTAGATTTGATAGACAAATAGTAGTATCAAACCCAGATGTAAAGGCAAGGGAACAAATATTAGAAGTTCATAGTAGAAAGAAAAAATTAGCTTCAGATGTAGACTTAAAAACAATAGCAAAAAATACTTCTGGATTTTCAGGAGCAGACTTAGAAAATGTATTAAATGAAGCAGCATTATTAGCAGCTAGAAGGAACTTAAACCAAATTACAATGGCAGAAGTAGAAGATGCAATGGTTAAGGTAACAATGGGACCAGAAAAGAGAACAAGAGTTAGAAGTGATAAAGAGCAAAAATTGGTAGCATACCATGAAGCAGGTCATGCAGTAGTAAGTAGATTTTTAGCAACACAAGATCCTGTACATGAAATATCTATTATTCCAAGAGGAATGGCTGGAGGATATACTATGTATAGACCTACAGAAGATAAAAACTTTATGTCTAGAACAGAAATGTTAGAAACAATAATATCTTTACTTGGAGGAAGAGCATCAGAACAATTAATACTAGATGATATATCTACAGGTGCAAGTAATGATATAGAAAGAGCAACAAAAATTGCAAAAGATATGGTAACAAAATATGGTATGAGCGCAAGAATAGGAACAATTACTTTAGGAGGAAACCAAGAAGAAGTTTTCTTAGGAAGAGATATAGCACATGCTAAAGAATATTCTGAAGAAACAGCAGCAGTAATAGATGAGGAAATTAAAAATATAATAGATGCTTGTTACAAAAAAGCAACAGAATTATTAAGTGCAAACGAAGACAAATTACACAAAGTAGCAGGTGTATTATTAGAAAAAGAAAAAATAGCCGGAGACGAATTTGACGCAATATTCCAACAAGCTGAAAATTAAAAAAACATTTTTTTATACTTTTAAAATTATATATAAATTGATTTTTAAAAGTTTGGAAAATTGGAAATAAATCATTTTTTAGATTTTAAAAATTGCAGATAAATCACTTTTTCAAGATTTAGAAAATTAGAAGAAACTAATTTTTAGAGTGTTGTAAAAAAGGATGTAAACAATTTTATAATTCAACAAAAGCACTTGTATTAACAGGTGCTTTTTTGATATAATGTAGCAAACTAAAAATAAAGAAAGGCAGACTATGGAAGAGGAAAATAAAGATAAATTAGATAATAAAAAAAATGTTAAAGAGAGTGTAAGTTGTGACAATAATGAAAAAGTAAAAAAGATAGATGCTAAGAGTGAGAAAGAAGATAATAAAAAAGACAAAGAAAAAGAAACTATAACAAATGAAAAAAGCATAAAAACTAATAAAATAAAATTCAATATTTTAGCTATTTTTGCAATAATAATATTTAGCATAGCATTAACACCTGTAACATTTCAAAATGACACATATTATACAATTGCAATAGGAAAAGACATTGTAGAAACAGGAACAATAGATATGAAAGACCATTTTTCATGGCATGAAGATTTGGAATATACATATCCACATTGGTTATATGATGTAGGTACATATTTAGTATATCAACTGGGAGAAAATATTGGAATAGGTGGATTTACAGCAATATATATTTTAACAGTACTATTATCTATAACACTAGGATTAGTTATATATATGGCATGTGTAAAAATAAGTAAACATCACATAACATCATTTTTAATTACAATGGGCATAATGTATTTACTTAAAAACTTTATTACAGCAAGAGCACAGCTTGTTACATTTATATTGTTTGCACTAACGGTGCTGTTTATAGAAGAGTTTATAGCTTCCAAGAAAAAGCGATATGCTATAGGTTTAATAATTATATCTATATTAATTGCTAATTTACATGTAGCAGTTTGGCCATTTTATTTTGTTTTATACTTACCATATGTTGCCCAATACATGATAGCACTTATTAGTACATCAAAACTAGGATATAAAATTAACAAAAAATTTAAAGAAAGCAGATTAAAAAGTTTAGAAAAAGCAAAGTTAAATAAAAAAGAAATAAAAGACTTAGATGAAAAAATAGAAAAAATTAAAAATAAAATTATAGAAATAGAAAAGTCACATGATAAATCTGAAAAAAGTGCAGAAAAGAGAAGAAATAATCCATATAAGATAGTAATAGAAAAACAAGATGCAGTTAAATGGCTTATATTAATTATGGTTATTTGTGCTTTTACGGGACTTTTAACTCCACTTGGAGATACTCCTTATACATATCTTTCTAAAACAATGGAAGGAAATACAATGGATAATATAAGTGAGCATCAACCACTTACATTAATAAACAATATGGAAATGATAATTTGTATAATTTTAGTTTTAGGATTAATTACTTTTACAGATACAAAAATAAAACTATGTGACTTGTTTATGTTAGGTGGACTCTTATATTTATCGTTTATGTCTAGAAGACAAGTTTCTATGTTTGACATTATAGGTGGAATAATTTTTGCAAGAATTGTAGCTAGTTTTTTTGATAAATATGATGTTGGTGGAGAGGAAAAATTATTAAAATCAATAAATACTATATATGGAAAAGCAATAACTATTTTAGTCGTAATATTAATTAGTTTTAATATATTAAAACCAAAATTAGATGATAAATTTGTAGATGAAAATACATATCCTGTAAAAGCATCTGATTATATTATAGAAAATGTAGACTTATCTACTATGAAAATTTATAATGAATATAATTATGGAAGTTATTTATTATTTAGAGGAATTCCAGTATTTGTAGATTCAAGGGCAGATTTATATACTCCACAATTTAATGGAGAAAAAAATGATGATGGTAAATATGAAGGAAAAGATATTTTCTCAGATTATATAAATACATCAAATATAGGTGTATATTATGAAAATAAATTTGGAGAATATGATATAACTCACGTTTTAATAAGAAAAAATTCAAAGCTAAATATGTTTATATCAAGAAATGATAAATATATAGAACTATATGGTGATAACAACTTTGTATTTTATCAAAGAAATGAAGATTAAATTGAAATGAGGAAGTATGGATAAAAAACATTTCATAACAAGGTCAAAGTTAACAATAATATTTATTTGTTTAATTATATTATTAGATCAAATTATAAAAGCTATTGCTATATCAATAACCAATGAAGGAACTGTAGAGGCTATAAAAGGTGTGCTAAATTTTACATATATAAAAAATACAGGAGGAGCTTTTGGCATTGCCTCAGAAACTAGCACATTTTTACTAATAAATATTATTGTTATATTTTTATTAATAAGATTTCTAGTTGTTAATAGAGAAAAAGTAGAAATTAAAGCAAGTACAGCTTTATCTCTTGTTTTAGCAGGTGGAATTAGTAATTTAATAGATAGAATTTTTAGAGGACGGAGTAGTAGACTTTATAGACATATCTCCTATTATTAATTTTCCAAAATTTAATTTAGCAGATATATGTATTGTAGGTGGATGGATTTTGTTTGCATTTTTTGCAGCAATACTTACAAGTGAACAAATAAAAGAAAAACGTAATAGAATTGAAAAAAGCAAACAAATGCAAGAAAATATAAAAGATAAAAAACAAAAGTTAAAAGAAAAAATAATAAATTCAAATAAAATGCAAGGAAAAGAAAATATTAGAGAAAAAGAAGATTGAAAATAATAGAATAAAAAATATTAAATATAAATTATTAAATAAAAAATAAAAAATAAAATATAAAATATAAAATATTAAATATTAAATATAAATTAAAAATATAGAACTTTAAAAAAATATTAGAAAATAAATATATAACAAGAAAGAAGCGGATTAATAATTTGGAAAACGAATTAAAAAAGGAAAGTAATTTAATAAAAGAAAGTAACTTAGTGAGAGATTTAAAAGTAGAAGAAACAGGAATAAGACTAGATGCATATATAACTAGTAAATTAGAAGATTTATCTAGAAATATGGTGCAAAAGTTAATAAAAAAAGGAGATATACTAGTAAATAATAAAGAAGAAAAGGAATCTTATAAGGTTCAAAAGGGGGACCAAATACTAGTTGTAATTCCAAAGCCAGAAGAAAAAGGTTTAAAAAAGCAGGAAATTCCACTGGATATTATTTATGAAGATGAAGATATTTTAGTTGTAAATAAACCAAAAGGAATGGTTGTACATCCAGGTAATGGTAATCCAGATGGAACATTAGTAAATGCAATAATGGCTCATTGTGAAGATAGTCTTTCTGGAATAGGAGGAGAAATAAGACCTGGAATTGTACATAGAATAGATAAAGATACATCTGGTTTATTAGTTATTGCAAAAAATGATAAGGCACATATAAATTTGTCAGAACAAATAAAAAATAGACAAGTAAATAAAATATATGTGGCTTTAGTTAAAGGCATTATTTCGGAAAATGAAGCTACAATAAATATGCCAATAGGGAGAAGTAAAAAAGATAGAAAAAAGATGGCTGTAGACAAAAATGGAAAAGAAGCAGTAACACATTTTAAAGTTATAAAAAGATATAACAAATATACATATATTAAAGTAAAAATAGATACTGGAAGAACACACCAAATAAGAGTACATATGTCTAATATTGGGTATCCTATTGTTGGAGATATTGTGTATTCAAATGGTAAAAATGACTTCGGAATAGAGGGACAAATGTTACATGCTAAGGAATTAGAATTTAAACATCCTATTACTGGTAAATTAATGCATTTTGAAGCACCTTTACCAAAGTATTTTGAAGAAATATTAAGTAAATTAGAAAACATTATTATAAAAGATGTATAATAATAGAAAAATAATTGGAGGATAATTTGGAAGAAGAAAGATTACAAAAGTTTATAGCAAACCAAGGTATTTGCTCTAGAAGAAAAGCAGAAGAATATATTACATCTGGTAGGATAAAGGTAAATGGAAATACTGTAATAGAATTAGGGACAAAAATAAATTCTGCGAAAGATATAGTAGAAATAGATGGAAAGAAGATATCTAATATAACAGGAAAAAAAGTATATATATTGTTAAATAAACCAATAGGATATGTAACAACAACAAAAGATCAATTTAACAGAGATACAGTTTTAGATTTAGTTAAGGTAAAAGAGAAAGTTTTACCAGTTGGAAGATTAGATATGTATACATCTGGAGCAATTATACTTAGTAATGATGGAGAATTTATTTATAAAATAACACATCCAAAATATGAAGTAGAAAAAACATATAATGTTACTTTAAAGGGGCAAATAACAGATGAAGAAGTAGAAAAATTAAAAAATGGGGTACAAATAGAAGATTATATTACAGGTAAAGCTAAAGTAAAGATACTTAGAATAGATAAAGAAAAAAGCCTTTCAAGAGTAGAAATAATTATACATGAAGGAAAAAATAGAGAAGTAAGAAAAATGTGTGAAGCTATAGGAAGAAAAGTTCTTGCACTTCATAGAACTAAAATAGGCAATATTTCTGTAAAAGATTTAAGACTAGGTACATGGAGATATTTAAAACCTAATGAGATAAAATCACTATTGGACATATAATAAATAATATGTTAAAATATAGGAGAAAAAGTTAAGGAGGGCAAAATGGTAGAAGATAAAGAAATAAAAGCAACAGTATCACCATTTGCAATAAGACCTGGTGAAATAAAAGTTTTTGATGGAAAAGATGGATATGTTTCGATGAATCAAATTATCCATAAAATTAATGTGGGACATATTAATGATCTACATTTTAAAATATTAGAATTGGTAAATAAATTTGAGTTTATGACATCAAGGCAAATATTCCAAATGTTAGAATGGGAACATATAGATATAGAATCTCAAGATAAATTAAATAATAAATTAGAGCAATTAACAAAATCTAAAATTTTAACTAGATATTATTTTGATTGTAAAGATGGAAAAGGTGTATATCGTATATACTCTTTAGAAAAGATGGGCAAATATTTGCTTAATTCAAGAGGAATTGAGTGCAAGTGGCAACCTACAGATAATACTAAACCAGTTGCAATGATAAAGAAAAGACTAGCAGGAAATCAAATAATAATTGCATATTTAAGAAAGGTTTCTGCATTTGATTCATATACTCCAAAGCCACAATTTACAGCAAAACAAAATGGGAAAGTATTTAAAGCAACAGGAGGAAGTGTAAAATTAACTAAAAATAATAAATCTATAGAGTTTGTATTTGAAATTATAAGAAGAGAAGATGAGTGGGAAAAGAAACTTGTAGATAAAATGAAATTATATAAAGACTTTTACGAGAATTTTCAAGTTGGAGATTCTGGATATATGAGTATTCCACAATTAATTATAGTTTGTGAAGATGAAAGACATATGGCGGAAACCTTTAAAACAATAGTATTAAACAATGTAGAAATTTCAAATATAAAATTATATTTTACTACAGATTTAAGACAAAACGAAGAAACTCTTGCTAAAACTTTAGTAGAATTTAAAGCAGATGAAATAACAGGAAAATATAGAATGCAAGATGTGGAAGTTAAATTATTAGGAATATAAAGCAAAGTATTGTTATTTATTAAATTAATTATAAAAAACTTTTAACATATTATAGAAGTTGAAAGTTTTTTTATTTTTAAGTTTGGGATTAAATTATAAACTTAAAAAAATAAGTAAATAGATTAAAATTAATAAAAAAAGAATTTATGAACTATTCTCAAAATAAAGTTCATAAATTCTTTTTTCTATTCCTCGTTATTTTTATTTTTTTTCTTGAAATTAACAACAATTGCCTCATCATTATTAAATAAAAAGCTTGAATTTTTAGTATTTGTTTGAATAGGGTCAAATTCTTCATCGGTTGTATATACATCATTTAATTTAGTTACATCTTCAAAGTTGCCTCTAGCTTTTTCAAATAATTGTTTTGCTTTTTCAGCATCTGAAATACCGGATGTATATTTTAAAAAGTCATATTTCTTTATATTCTTTGGAGCTTTATATTTAGGGTCTATAAAGTCTAAGTTACCTTTACCAACACTGCTTTTTCCATTTGTTGCTTTAACTTTGTATATAATTTGTTTTCCTTTTAGTGACTTAATCTTACCAGCAGAATAGTTTGGAATCCAAGCATATTTTATACCACTCATTTTTGGATCGTATTCATTTTTGCTTCCATCCATAGTGCTGCTCCATGTCCATTCTCTCTTGTCTTGCATTTCTTTTTGCCACCAGTCAAGGTCCTCTGGAAGAGCATTACCAAAGATAACTTTATTAACACAGTTTGCTAAAATTGTTTCTTTCATTTTCTTAGCACCAGAATCTCCCATAGAGCCTTCTAATTGAGATAGGTTTTGAGCATCTAAGACTGTTGCAACTTTATATTTTCTGTATAATGTATATACAGGTTCAATAGCTTTACAAACAAAGTCTGGAAAGTCATCTATATATAGAAAATGTGGTATTCTTGTACTGTCATTTCCTGGTCTTGCTAAAACAGATTGTTGCATTAATAGTAAGAAAAATAATCCGAATGCTTTATGTGCAGTAGCACCTAAGTCACCTCTTCTTGTACAAACTATAGTTATTTGACCTTCAGATAGTGCTTTGTCAAAGTCTATATTATTATTTCTGTTACATAGTACATTTTTTACACCAGGATATCTTAGTAAGTTATCTAACTCTGTAGATGCTGTAAATACAGATTGTTTTGTACTTGTAATATCTATTCCATTTTCGTAGAAGTTACTTTCTAAATATTTTATAAGTATTCTATATTTTTCTGCAAGTTCTGGTATTTGTTTCATTTCTTCAGTCATTTGTTGTACTAAAGAAAAGTCATTTAATAAGTTGAGCATGTCTTCTAGTGTAGGCAATGCACCATTATTTTTTCTTGGGTATATTTCTTTAAGTAATATAGATAAGTTTTCTATAATTTGTATAGCAGCATTTTCTCTAAATGCCATTTGTAAATCTGGTCTGTGGTAAGCAAATAGTCCTTTTAATACACTAGATATAGCAATACCAGTTTTTATAGGGTCTTTATAAATAAATGGGTTTATACCGATTGAATCATTACTTCCAGGGTCTACTATGTTTACTGGTAAGTTATAGTTTTGTACTATTTTTATAATTTTGCTTGTAGATTCTGGTTCAGCAGAAACATATGTAAGTCCTAAATCTCTATATATAATGTTTTCCCCACTAGATGATAAAATCATTTTGCTCATATATTTTTTATATACATCTAGTTTATCTGGATTAGGTATAAGCATTGATAAACTAAAGTTTTTATTAATATATTCATTATCATATGGGCAGTCTAATGTAGCAATTCTAGTTTTTAAGGCTGTAAAACCTAATTCCTTAGAAACCTCCTTAAAGAAGAATTTTTTGTTAATATCTATTGCAAGCATTGGTTCATATATCATAGAGGTTTTACCAGAACCAGAAACACCAACAGCAAGTAAAGATTCAAATCTCTTAATTTCTGGAATTTTAACATTTTCACCTGTTTCTGAATCTGTACAAACTTTCATATCACATGAATATACACCATGATCTTTGCTTGTAGTTGCTAAACTAATTCCACCATAATCACATATAGAATCTACTGTATCTTTGCTATCGTCTACTGTGAATGTTAACCACTTAAATAGTTTGTAGAAAGTGGTAAGTGGAAAATAAATTCCAAGTGCTGTTAAAGCAGGGAAAAATAAATTATGGAATTCACTTACTAATCCTGGAAAGTTTGGAAGTGAAAGTAAACCTAACCATAGAGCTTGGTTTAACCACTGCACACAAGCAGATATAGCTACTATATAAAGTGATATACAGAATATATGAAATATTCTAATTTTATCTCTATCGTTTTTAGCAAATTTTGAACCAAAAGATATAAAAAATGCAAATGCAATACATGCAAACGATAATGTATATTCTATTGGTCCCCAATAAGAATAAGAAACTCCTGTAAATATTATAAATAATATTTCAACAATTCTATCTATCATTATATAAGCAGATATTAATGCTAAAATATAAGCTACAAATGTATTTCTATCTGTTTTTAGAAATTTTAAAAATTTGTCTATTGCTTTCAAATAATTCACCGCTTTCAACGTTATTATTATACAATATATATTATCTTATAAAATGACAAAAAATACAATAGATTTTGCAAAAAAAGTTGCTGAAATTGTACATATTTGTTACAGTTCATAGCCAAATGAAATACAATAAAAGATATAAATAATTTTTACAATTTTTTTTATAAAATATTTACAATAGTAATATTTTTGTGAATAAAGTTTGAGGATTAATTATTTTGCATAATTATTATAGCTTTCTAATAAAATTAAATAACTACATATATTTAAGAAAGGAATTAATTAAGTAGATTAATATTTCTATGTAATTGATTATATAAACATAATGAAAAGAAAAAAATTAAGAAAAGAAAGCTTTATGAAAAGCGTTGTTGTACTTATGATATCTCAAGTATTTGTTAAAGCTTTAGGATTAGTATATAAATTATATTTAACAAATAAAGAAGGATTTGGAGATAAAGGAAATGCAATATATAGTAGTGGTTTTCAAATATATGCATTACTTCTTACTATTTCTGCAATGGGAGTTCCAAATGCATTATCAAAACTTATATCAGAAAGAGTGGCTGTTGGAGACCATAGAGGGGCACATAGAGTTTTTAAAATTGCACTTATAACATTTTCTATAATTGGTTTTGGATGTTCAATGATACTTTTTTTAGGAGCAAATACAATTTCTAATACATTTTTACAAATACCAGAAGCAGAAATGGCACTTGTAGCCCTTTCTCCATCTATATTTTTTGTTTCTGTAATTGCTGTTATAAAAGGATATTTTAATGGAAGAGAGAATATAACTGTTACAGCAAGGTCACAAAGCTTAGAGCAAGTTTTTAAAACAGTATTTACAATAATAATTGTGAATTCTTTAAGCATAATTACTGGAATGGATACAGTAATTATGGCAGCAGGAGCTAATTTAGCAACAAGTTTATCTGCATGTGCTTGTTTTATATATTTGGTAAATTATTACAGAACAATAAGACCAATAATTGCAAGTGAAATAAAAAGTACAGTTAATTATAAGCCAACTAGAATTAGGAAAACTATAAAACAAATATTTTTTGTATCAATCCCTATGTCTTTAAGTTCTATATTTGGTGCACTTAATAGAAATATAGATTCAATGACTGTGGTAAGAGGACTTAAAAATTTTATGTCAGAAGAAGCAGCTAAAATACAATATGGTATACTTAGTGGAAAAGTAGAAACTTTGGTAACAATACCAATGTCTTTTAATATGGCATTTGCAACTGCATTGGTACCTGCAATGTCAAAGGCTACAGCAAAAGGAGATATAAAAACTGTAGAAAAACGTATAAAATTTTCTATTTTGGTTAGTATTTTAATTGGATTACCTTGTATGGTGGGTATGATTTTATATGCAAAACAGATTTTGTTATTGCTATTTCCAAATGCAGCTTCTGGAGAATTTATATATCAAATAAGTTGTTTAGGAATAATATTTATTTTAATAGAACAAACAGTAGGAGCAGCATTACATGGAATAGGAAAGGTATTTATACCAGCAATAGCTCTAGCAATAGGAGGAATAATTAAACTAATATTAAACTTAAGTTTAGTACCAATTAATAATGAAATATTTTTATTAGGAGGTACTGCTGGAGCTGCTTTATCCTCTGTTATATGCCATGCAGTTGTTTTAACAATAGAGTTATTGGTTTTAAAGAAACAATTAAAACTAAAATTCGAAAAGAGAAAATTCATAATTAAACCTTTAATTGCAGTATTAACAATGGCAATAAGTTCAAAATTACTGTATAGTTTTTTATTAAATATGTTAAATCAAAACTTAACATTAATTATTAGTATAATATTATCAATAATAATTTATTTTATAATGATTATTATTTTAAGAACTTTTTCAAAGAGCGAAATCTGCATGATACCATATGGGAGTAAATTTTTAAAGAAATTTCAAAAAGAAAAATCCTAAAGTGCTACAAAATAGCCACTTACAGACACAAAAACAAACAAACCCTTAGAAAATAAGAGGTTTGATAAAAAATAAAGTAAAAAAAAGAAGGATTTTATATAAGAATGGCGAATAATGTAACTAGTAGATATAGCTCAAGTATTCTACACATAAAATCTTATAGGAGGTAATGAAAGATGAACAAATCAGATTTAGTAGCAGCTATAGCAGCTAAAACAGGAGCAACAAAAAAAGATGCTGAAGCATCATTAAATGCTTTTACAGATGTTGTAACAGAATCATTAGTTAAGGGAGACAAAATTCAATTAGTTGGATTTGGTTCTTTCGAAGTAAGAAAAAGAGCTGCTAGAAAAGGTAGAAATCCACAAACTAAGGAAGAAATAAAAATACCTGCATCTAAAGCACCTGTATTCAAAGCAGGAAAAGCTTTAAAAGATTTAGTAAACAAGAAATAATTTGTAATTTATATAAAAATATGAATTCATAGGAGATATAGGACTTTAGCTTTCCTATATCTTTTTTTACTTAATTTTCAATTGGTTTTCAATGAAATTTTAAAAAATTTTCAATAAGTATTGACAAAGTGTAAAGATACGTAGTAAAATATATCTTGTCAGTTCGATTAATGCAGATGTGGCGGAACTGGCAGACGCACAGGACTTAAAATCCTGCGGTTGAATAAACCGTGCCGGTTCGATTCCGGCCATCTGCACCAAAAAACAAAACCTCAAAGTACTTGATTTATAAGCACTTTGAGGTTTTTTAGCTTGCTAAAAGTAATGCAATAGTAATGCAGTATAAGTTTTACAATAACTACTAAAATGATTTATATTATTGTATTTACAACAATATTAGTTTATCTTATAATATAAATAAGTGAGGATATTATGAATAAACAAGAATTAATAAATAAATGTAAAAATGAAGAGGACAAACTGCTAGTTTCAAAAATATTAGATAAAATAAAACTTGCAAAAACTAAAAATCAAATAACTAATACAGAATTTTTAGACATGTACCAGAAAAAGGTTACAGAAGAAGTATTACAAGCAGAAAAATACGAAAATTATATATATTATTATCCATGTGAAAATGCAGAAAAAACGATGCTTGTTATATATCCAGAAAAATATGCAGAAATTTTCAATAATAATAAATTCAACTTTTCACAATTTGTAAAGCTAATAAGAGTAATGTTACCAAAACAATTAAAAGGACAATATGTACATAAAGATTATTTAAGTGGAGTAATGAAACTAGGGGTAAGGAGAGAAAAAATAGGAGATATATTTGTTTTTGAAGATGGAGCAGATATTGTGGTAGGTAGTGACATTTGTGAATATATAGTGACAAATTTAAAACAGTTAACACGATTTGGTAAATCAGAAATAGTAGAGACTAATATAAGTGAAATAAGGATGCCTAATATACAAACAGAAGAAGTTAAAATTACTGTTGCTGCAATGAGACTAGATTGTATAGTTTCAGAATTGGCACATTGTTCAAGAACTATGGTAGTTAAAATAATTGAAGAGCAACGAGTTTTTGTAAACTATGTAAATGAAACAAAAAACTCTAAGAATATAAATGTAGATGATATTATAGTAATAAGAGGAAAAGGTAAGTTTAAAATAAAAAATATATCAGGTGAGACTAGAAAAGGAAAAAAAGTGGTAATAGTAGAGCATTATATATAAAAGATTAGATAAAAAGAAAAATTATAAATATAAAATTTAAAAATTAGGTTATAGTTTAAATAAGATATTTAAGCTATAACCTAAAAAAATACTTCTTTTTTTAGATATTGTGAATAAAATTAGAAAAGTAATATAAAAAAAGGAGTGGTAGCATGAGAAAAGATAAGTCACGAAAGAGTAAAAAAGTGGTTACTATTCCTGAAATAAAAATAAAAAAAACAAGTGTACAAAAAATAAAAAATTTAAAAAAGAATGAAAAAGATAATCAAGAAAAGTTAAGAAGAAAACTACAAAGAAGAAATGAAAAGCTACAAAAGAAAAATAAAATAAAAAATCAAAAGACAACTAATAAAGTAAGTGAAATAAATAGAAAAAAACGTATGAAAAATATGATTTTAATATCATTTTTTATATTTACTGTTATACTTGGAAAAATTGCATATTTGCAATTTGCAAAAGGCCAAGAACTTCAATCTATGGCATATTTGCAACAGACTTTGGATAGAAGTGTTAACCCAAAAAGAGGAACAATATATGATGCGACTGGAAAAAATATTTTAGCTATTAGTAGTACTGTGGAAACTGTAACTGTAAATCCAGTTAACATTGCAAGCAATGATAAAGAAAAGGTAGCAGAGGCACTTGCTAATATATTTGAGCTAGACTATGAAAAAGTATTAAAAAAAGTAAAAAAGCATAGTTCTATAGAAACAATTGTAAAAAAAGTGGATAAAGATAAAACGGATGAGTTAAGAAGTTGGATGGAAGCAAATAATATAACAAATGGAATTAATATAGATGAAGATACAAAAAGATATTATCCATATAATAATTTGGCTTCACAAGTTATAGGATTTACAGGAAGTGATAATCAGGGATTAGATGGAATTGAAGCAATATATGAAAATGAACTAAAGGGAGAAAAAGGAAAAATAGTAAAAATGACAGATGCAAGAGGAGGAGATATCGAAAAAGAAGGGGAAAACTATGTGGAACCTGTGGATGGAATGGACTTAATATTGGGAATAGATGCAACTATACAAGGAATTGCAGAAAAGTATTTAAAAGAGGCATGCATAGATAATAAAACTACAGATGGTGGAAATATAATTATAATGGATCCAAAAACAGGAGATATTTTAGCAATGGCAGGATATCCAAATTACAATTTAAACGAACCATATAAACCAAGTACAGATGAAATGAAAGAAGTATGGGATAGCCTTTCAGATAGTGATAAAACTAAACAAATGCAAGCAATGTGGAGAAACAAAGCAGTAACAGATACATATGAACCTGGATCTACATTTAAACTTTATACAGCATCAGCAGCATTAGAAGAAGGAATAGCAAAGCCAGATGAGAAAGGAGCCTTTAATTGTACTGGAAGTATTGAAGTAGCAGGAGTTAGAATTAAATGTTGGAGACATTATAGACCACATGGTTCACAAAGCTTAAGAGAGGCATTAATGAATTCATGTAATCCAGTTTTTATAGGGCTTGGTGAAAAAATAGGAGTAAAAACTTACTATGAATATTTAAGAAAATTTGGATTTTTAAAAAAGACTGGAATAGATTTACCAGGAGAAGCTAGCAGTATATTTTTAAAGGAAGAAAAAGTAGGACCTGTTGAACTTGCAACAATTGCATTTGGTCAAAGATTTGAAATTACTCCTATTCAAATGATAACAGGAGTTGCTACTATTGCAAATGGCGGAACACATGTAAAACCTAGAATTGTTAAAGCGAAAGTAAATAGCAAAACAGGAGAGAGGATAGAAATTCCTATTGAAAAAGAAGAAAATGTAATATCTAAAGAAACTGCAAATAATGTATTAAGTATGATGAATACAGTTGTTGATGTTGGAACAGGAAAAAATGCACAAGTTAAAGGATATAGCATAGGTGGAAAAACAGGAACATCAGAAGATGGGGTAAACACAAACAAGTATGTAACTTCATTTGTAGGAGTGGCACCAATAGAAGATCCACAAATTGTTTTATTAGTAACCTTGTACAATCCAACAGGAGAAGGAGGACACCAAGGAGGTGGTGTTGCAGCTCCGATAGGAGGTCAGTTGTTTTCAGAAATTTTACCATATATAGATGCTAAGAAAAATGAAGCTGCAGAATCAGAAAAAATTGTTGAAGTTCCTAATATAGAAGGAATAACAATCGAAGAGGCAAGAAAAATTTTAAAAGATAGCGGATTAGACATAAATATTGAAAAAGATGAAAGTTTAAATGAAAAGGAGACGATTATAAAAGAACAATTGCCTAAAAAAGGAATAAAATTAAAAGCAGGGAGTAAAGTTATAATAAGTTATTAAAATGATAAAACAAGATAAATATAATATATTGAATCAAGTAAATTCCACATTATATAAATTGTTCATTTAAAGTAATTAAGAAAATGATAAATAATACATTAAGTGAAAAGTTAGATGTAATTTTGTAAATTAAATGCAATTTGTACGATTAAATATAGTTTTAAAGGAATATATGGTAAATAACAGTCAAAAAAACTCCAAAAAAGGTATACAAAACTTTAATTTAGTTATATAATGTAAACGATTAAAATCGGAGCATTGTATAATAGAAAGGATTTTACTATGAAACTAAAAGAAATTTTAGTAGGGCTTGATAAAATAAGAGCCAAAGGAGAGCTAGATGTAGAAGTTTCAAACATATCGAGTAATTCAAAAGAAGTAAAAAAAGGAGATATGTTTGTTGTAATTAATGGTTTTGAGTCAAATGGAGCCGAATATATAGAAGAGGCAATACAAAATGGAGCAGAAGTAATAATGGCTCAGAACGACATAGACAAAGGTACTATTTTAAAAATTCCAGATGGAATTACAATAGTTTTAGTAGAAAATGTAAGGCATGCTTTGGCAATATCTGCATGCAATTTCTATAAAAATCCATCTAGAAAATTTAAATTAATAGGTGTTACAGGCACAAAAGGAAAAACAACAACAACCTTTATGATAAAAGATATTTTAGAAAAACAGGGATTTAAAGTTGGGTTAGTAGGTACGATTTGTACTTATATAAATGGAAAAAATTTAGGTGATAATGATAGAACTACTCCAGAAAGTTTAGAACTACAAAAGCTGTTTAGTATGATGGTAGAGGAAAAAACAGAAGTTGTTGTTATGGAAGTATCATCTCAAAGTTTAAAGTTATCAAGAGTTGATGGATGTGATTTCGACATAGGAATATTTACAAATTTCTCAGAAGACCATATAAGTGAGAAAGAACATCCAAATATGGAAGATTACTTTAATTCAAAAATACAATTGTTTAAAATGTGCAAAAGTGGATTTATTAATGTAGATAACATATATACATCACAAATATTAAAAATTGTTCAAGATTGTGATATTAAGACTTATGGAATAGACAATCCAGCAAATTTACTTGCAAAAGATATTACAGTTACAAATACAACCGCAGATTTTAAAGTAAAAATTGGTGATAGAAATGAAAGAATAAAAGTTGGAATCCCTGGAAGATTTAGTGTGTATAATGCACTAGCTGCAATAAGTGTCGCAAATAAATTTGGTTGTAATGCAGAAGTAATAAAAGAAGCTTTACTAAATGTAAGGGTTCCAGGAAGATGTGAATTAGTAGATAACTCAAAAGAACTAAAAATTATGTTAGACTATGCACATTCTCCAGAAAGTTTAGAAAATATTTTACAATCTGCAAAAGAATATACATTAGGAAAAGTAATTTGTGTATTTGGTTGTGGAGGAGATAGAGATTCAAGAAAAAGACCAATTATGGGAGAAATTGCTGGAAAACTTGCAGACTATACAATTATAACATCAGATAATCCAAGGACAGAAGAGCCTGAAGAAATAGTAAAAGAAATAGAAAAAGGAATAAAGAAAACAAAAGGAAAATATGAATGTATTGTAGATAGAAAAGAAGCTATTGCTACTGCTATAAAAATAGAAAAGAAAAATGACATCATAATTATAGCAGGAAAAGGTCATGAACTTACACAAGAAATTAATCATAAAAAATATCCTTTTGACGAAAGATTAATTGTAAGAGAAATTATAGAAAATAAAAACTAATAATCCATGTAAATCATTTAACTACTAAGGAGGAATTATGGAATTTCAAACAAAGATAATATTGCTATCATTTGCTATTACAATAGTTTTAGCATTTATAATAATCCCAATTCTAAAAAAATTAAAAATAGGTCAAATAGAAAGAGTTGAAGGACCACAATCACATTTAAAAAAGCAAGGAACACCAACAATGGGCGGAATTATAATGATTATTGTAATTATATTAGTTGGTGCAGTTATGTTTATAGATTATTTTAGATCTACAGATACAGGTGAAAAACAAGTGGCACAAAATTTATTACCAATTATAGCTGTTACTGTTGGCTTTGGAATAATTGGTTTAATAGACGATTTAAAGAAATTAATAGGGAAAAATACAGAAGGTTTAAAACCTGCTTATAAAATGATAGGGCTTTTAATAGTTTCTGTTGGATTTTCATTATATTTAACGGAAATAATGCATTTCGAACCACAAATTTATATCCCATTTGCAGATATTTATTTCACATTTCCGGTATGGTTGTATGTACCTTTTGTGGTATTGGTATTTTTATCTTCAACAAATGCAATAAATTTAACCGATGGAATAGATGGACTTTCTACAAGTGTTACAACAATAATCTTAACTTGCTTAACTATAATTAGTGTTATTTTTGGAGTAAAAGAAGTTACAGTATTTGGTTCTATATTAATAGGTACATGTTTAGGGTTTTTATTATTTAACTTGTATCCTGCAAAAGTTATGATGGGAGATACAGGTTCGCTTTTACTAGGTGGTGCTATAGCAGGAATTGCAATATATTTAAAAATGCCATTGCTTTTATTAATTATAGCATTAGTTCCAATTTTAGAGACATTATCTGTAATAATTCAGGTAACATATTTTAAAAAAACAGGAAATAGGATATTTAAGATGGCACCATTACATCACCATTTTGAATTATCTGGATGGAAAGAAAACAAGATTGTTTCAGTATTTAGCTTAGTAACTTTAATATGTTGTGCTTTAGGGCTAATAATTATATAAAATTTAGGTGGAGGATAAATGAAACAAAGGGTTAGTAAAACAAATAATTTTATAAATAATAAGTTTGACTTCATACTTTTTACAGTTGTAATTGTCTTATTAGCTACAGGTATTGTAATGGTACTTTCTGCAAGTGCTCCAACATCTCTAGCCGAAAATGGTAAAAGTTATACATATGCAGTAAGACAATTAGGATTTGCTGTACTTGGTGTAACAGCAATGATTATTATTTCAAAAATAGATTATCATATATATAAAAAATTTTATTGGCCAGCATATATAGTTTCTGTTGTAATATTACTTTTAGTACTTGTTCCAGGATTAGGTTCTGGGGCAAATGGTGCTACAAGATGGATAAAATGGCCAATACAGTTTCAACCATCAGAAGTTACAAAAGTTTTACTAATTATATTTTATGCAGGTTATTTGGCAGATCATAAGTCAGAAGTAACAGATTTCTGGAAAGGCTTTGTAAAACCATTATTATTTTTGCTTCCACCATTTGCAATATTATTTTTTGTACAAAACCATTTAAGTGTTTGTATTGTTATAGCAGCAATTGTTGGAGTAATGATGATTGCTGCTGGAATAAGAATGCTTTTTGTATGGGGAACATGTGGAGCTGGAGCACTAGGAATAGCAGGCTTACTATTTATAATGCAAGCAAAAGATTCAGGTGGATTTAGATTAAGTAGAATATTATCATTTTTAGATCCTTGGTCAGACCCAACAGGAGATGGATGGCAAGTAATACAGAGTTTTTATGCAATAGGTTCAGGAGGCTTTTTTGGAGTAGGACTTCGGTGAAAGTAAGCAAAAGTTTTTATACATATCAGAACCACAAAATGACTTTATATTTTCAATTGTGGCAGAAGAACTTGGTTTTATTGGATGTTTTGCAATTATAGCATTGTTTGCAGTTTTGATTTGGAGAGGAATACTAACTGCAATGCGTGCTCCAGACAATTTTGGAAGTTTATTAGCAGTAGGGATAACTACTTTAATAGGAATACAAGTAATTATAAATATTGCAGTTGTAACAGGTTTAATTCCTGTTACAGGTATGGCATTACCATTCTTTAGTGCAGGAGGAACTTCACTCCTAATACTACTTGCAAGTATGGGAATTTTATTAAATATATCAAGAGGCTGTAAAAAAGTTTAAAATTAATTAAAAGACGGGTTTTAATGTGCCCGTCTTAAAAAAACACAATACTATAAAATTATACTATAGAGAGGATGATAAAAATGAAAGCAATTATAGCAGCAGCAGGAACAGGAGGACATATAAATCCAGCATTAGCAATAGCAAATAAAATAAAACAAGAAGAGCCTAATTCGGAAATTATATTTGTGGGAACAGATAGAGGCTTAGAAAACGACTTAATTCCAAGAGCAGGATATGACCTTAAAAGAATTGAGGCATATGGTTTTAACAGAAAAATATCTCTAGATAATGTAAAAAAAATGTATAAAACTTTTAAATCTATTGGTCAGGCAAAAAAAATAATACAAGATTTTAAGCCAGATATTATGATTGGTACAGGAGGATATATTTGTCTTCCAGTGGCTCTTGCAGCAAGTAAATTAAATGTACCAATTGTATTACATGAAAGTAATGCATTTCCGGGTGTTGCAATAAAGATGCTATCAAAAAAAGCCAGTGCAATATTAGTGGGATTTGAAGATGCCAAAAAAAGAATAAAAAATGCAGAAAATGTTGTAGTTGTGGGAAATCCAAGCAAAGTAAAAGAAATATCTTTTACAAATAGTCAAAAAGAAAAAATATTAAAAGAAATCGGATTAACAGACATAGAAAAGCCAATAGTACTTGTATTTGGAGGAAGTCAAGGGGCTCAAAAAATAAACGAAAGTTTTATAAATATAATAAGTAAAAAAGTAAATGAGAAATATCAAATTATTTGGGCAACAGGGTCAAATCAATATGAAATAATAAAAACAAAGTTACAAAACTTAAATATTAATATAGATAATATTCCTAATGTAAAAATTTTACCATATATATATAATATGGAAGAAGTAATGAATTGTGTGGATTTAGTAGTAAGTAGAAGTGGCGCAATGACTATAACAGAAATTTCTATAGTAGGAAAACCAAGTATATTTATACCATTTCCATATGCAACGGAAAATCATCAAGAATATAATGCAAAAGTACTAGAAAAAGTTGGAGCAGCAAAAATAATTTTGGACGCAGATTTAGATTTTAATATACTAAATTCGACAATTAATGAAATAATTAGCGATAAAGAAAAAATGTGTCGAATGAGTGAAAACGCTCACGCGGTAGAAATCAAGAATGTAGAAGATAAAATATATGTTGAATTACGTCGAATAATGGAGATGGAAAAGCATTGAAAAGTTTAAGATTATAAGATATAGTTGAAACATCGCGTTCGAATTCGCGCAGTTTAGGGGAAGGAGGAGACTGTATTGCATAATCTTAGAACATTTTTCGGCAAAACTACCATAAACAACGAAGACGCAGAACAAGCTAATTTCGACAGAATGTATTTAGAATACTATAAAAATGTCAACGAAAGAGAAATTAAAAAAGATGAAAAGCCATATGGAGTAACAATAATAAAGAAAACGCAGATAGGAAAAATACTAGAGATAGAAGAAAAAGAAGTAAAGAATATTTTAAACAGAGAAAATGATGTAGATAATATTTTAAAATTACTTGTAGAATATAAAGTAACACCAATTGGTTTGGATGACGTTTTACAAGACTTGGTTAGTTGTTAAAAAGAAGATTAGTAATCTAAAGTAAAATAATGTATAAAAGTTATATTTTATTTACTTTAAATTTCTAATCTTTTTAATTTGATAATTTGGTCTAAATATTAATTAAATATATAAGTAATAAAGATTAAAATGTTTTGAAATACTTATTATTTAATATGAGTTTTATAAGTGAAATTTTTATACAAAATTATAAAGTGATAATTAATATATTGCAAAAAACGTCGAATTTATGGTCATATTTTTTTAAGTATGACTTGCAAAATTATAAGATTTAAGCTATTATAATCTTTAGATTTAAAAGAATATGCCAGATAAATTAATAATTGTTGAGTCACCTGCAAAAGCTAATACAATTAAAAAATTTTTAGGTGGAAATTATAAAGTAATGGCCTCTATGGGACATATAAGAGATTTGCCAAAGTCTAAATTAGGGGTAGATATAGAACATGATTTTGAACCAGAGTATATAAATATTAGAGGAAAGGGAGATTTAATTAAGTCCCTAAAAAAAGAGGCTAAGAGTGCTAAAAAAGTATATTTAGCAACTGACCCTGACCGTGAAGGAGAAGCGATTGCATGGCATCTATCACATATATTAGAAATACCAGAAGATTCAGTATGTCGTGTTACATTTAATGAAATTACAAAAGAGACTGTTCAAAAATCTATTAAAGAGCCTAGAATGATAGATATGAATTTAACAGATGCACAACAAGCAAGAAGAGTATTAGACAGAATAGTTGGTTATAAAATTAGCCCTATTTTATGGAAAAAAGTAAAAAGAGGATTGTCAGCAGGACGTGTTCAGTCTGTAGCAGTTAAGCTAATTGTAGATAGAGAAGAAGAAATAGAAAAGTTTATTCCACAAGAATATTGGAATATCTATGCTATTTTAGTAGAGCCAAATTCAAATAAGAAATTTGAAGCAAAATTTTATGGAAAAGATGGAAAAAAATTAGAAATAAATAATAAAGAGCAGGTAGACGAAATATTAAAACATATAGAAAATGGTAAATATATTGTATATGATGTAAAAAAAGGAGAAAAGAAAAGAACTCCAGCACCGCCATTTACAACAAGTACAATGCAGCAAGAAGCTTCTAGAAAAATAGGATTTACACTTAAGAAAACTATGTCTGTAGCACAAGGATTATATGAAGGTGTAAAGGTAGCAGAAAGAGGGACAGTTGGACTAATTACATATATGAGAACAGATTCTACAAGAATTTCAGAGGAAGCAAGAAATGCTGCAAAATTACATATAGAATCAACATATGGAAAGCAATATTATGAAAATAGATATTATAAAGCTAAGCAAAATTCACAAGATGCACATGAGGCAATCAGACCAACTTATATAGATCTAACACCGGAAAAATTAAAAGATGACCTAACACCAGACCAATTTAAGTTATACAGACTAATATATAATAGGTTTATAGCAAGTCAAATGTCAGCAGCAATTTATAATACTGTTTCTGCAACAGTAAATGTAAATTCATATAATTTCAAGGCAAATGGACAAACTTTAAAGTTTAAAGGCTTTATGACTTTATATGTAGAATCATTAGATAATGAGCAAGAAGAATCAGATGAAAATATTCCAGAATTAATTATTGGTCAAGAAGTAATAAAAGAAAAATTAGACCCAAAACAAAGCTTTACAGAGCCACCTCCAAGATATACTGAGGCAAGTTTGGTAAAAGCTTTAGAAGAAAAAGGGATAGGAAGACCAAGTACATATTCGCCTACAATTACTACTATTTTAGAAAGACATTATATACAAAAAGAGCAAAAACAATTGGTGCCAACAGAACTTGGAAAAGTAGTAAATACAATACTTACAGAAAATTTTACAGATATTATAAATGTAGAATTTACTGCTAAAATAGAAGAAAATTTTGACGAAGTTGCAGAAGGAAAAGAGCCTTGGAAAAATGTAATAAGAGAATTTTATGGACCATTTGAAAAAGAAGTTGAAAAAGTAGATAAAGAGTTAGAGCATGTTAAATTAGAAGATGAAGTAACAGATATTCCATGTGATAAATGTGGCAAAATGATGGTAATAAAATATGGAAGATATGGAAAATTTTTGGCATGTCCAGGTTATCCAGAATGTAAAAATGCAAAACCTTTAGTAGAAAATATAGATGTTCCATGCCCAGTATGTGGAGCAAAAGTACAAGTTAGAAAAACCAAAAGAGGAAAGAATTATTATATTTGTGAGAATAACCCTAAAATGTGCAATTATATATCTTGGAATAAACCAAAAGTAGGAGAAAAGTGGTCTCCAGAGATAGAAAAAGAGACTAATAAAACAAAAAGAACTACAAGAAAAACTAAAAAAACAAAAACAAGTAAAAAAGAAAAGAGTAGTAAAGCAACCAAAAGTAGTAAAAATACAAAAAAATAAGAATCTTTTAAAATATTAAATAAGAAGTAATGTATAATACATAATGAGTAAATTATTAGGGGTAGTGTCATGATTTTAAATAGTAATAGGATAGATGATGAAGAAAACAAAAAGGTATTTAAACAATTAGTAAATACCTTTTTAACTGCAGAAAAAAAGCAAATACAAAATTTAAAAGGACTAAACAATAATATAAAAATAGAGCCAACAATTTTTTACGACAAATTCCATGAAGCATTGAAAATAGAATTTAAAATTGGAAATTTACAAATGTATAAACTAAAAAATTTAGTTGAGTTTTGTGACAGAATGATGGAAGAAGAAGTTTATAAATATGGTTCAAAATTAGAATTTAAACATACAAAAGAAGCCTTCGAGAGTAGCAGCTATAAGTTATTAGATTTTATACTAAAATATGCAGAAATTATAAAATATACAAATGAAGCAAATAATTTATATACAGGTTATGGCAAAAAGCTAAATGAGGCAAATATTACAATATCTAAAACTGCACTAGATGAGCTATTTGAAATTTTAAATGAAGAAAATGTTAAATTTGTTAATGGCCAGATAGAAGAAAATATTAGATTCTTAACAGAAGAGCCTAATATAAAGCTAGAGTTAATAAAAAATAAAAATAATATTTACTCAATTAAGCCTAATATAGATATATATTCATATGATATTATTCACGGAAAAGATTATATTTATATATTATTAAAAGATGTTCTATATAGGTGTGATAAATCATTTGAAGATATTGTGTTAAAGACACTAGACATATATAAACGAAATTATACAAATGAAATATATTTAAAAACAGAAGAGGAACTAAGGGATTTTTTTAGTATTGTTAATCCAAAATTAAAGAAATATATTAACTTTAATGATACATTAAAACAAGAATTAGAAAAATATATTCCAAAAGAGCTTGGTGTAAAAGTTTATTTAGATTATGACAATCAAAATAGAATTGTTGCAGATATAAAATTTTGCTATGGAAAAGAAGAATTTAACCCTCTTTTAAGTCAAGATATAAAAGAAGTAAGAAATATGGTAGAAGAGGATGACGCTTTAGAAATTTTACGTAATAGTGGATTTATGCTAGATATAAAAAACAGCAGATTGATTTTAGTAGATGAGGAAAAAATTTATGATTTTTTAACTAAAGACATTGAATTATATATGAAAAAGTTTGAAGTTCTTGCAACAGATAATTTTAAAAATAGAGAAATAAAGCCATTTAAAATAAATTCAATTGGAGTAAGGCTAGAAAGCAATTTACTAAATATCAATATAGAGGATATTGGTCTAGATTTAAGTGAAATTAGCCAAATTTTAGAAAGATATAAGCTAAAGAAAAAATATTATAGATTAAAAGATGGAAATTACATTAACTTAACAGATAATAACGATATAGAATTATTGTCTAACATGATAGATGGAATGGATATAAAATATAATGAAATTAGAGATGGAATGATTACAGTTCCATTGTATAGGGGAATTTATTTAGAAAAGATATTAAAGAAATTAAAAAATGCAAATATTATAAAAGATGAAAATTATAAAAAGGTTGTTAATGATTTAGAAGTTAAAGAAAATGATTATGAAGATGTAAATATAAAAGGATTAAATGCAGATTTAAGGGTTTACCAAAAATTAGGATATAGATGGTTAAGAAATTTAGATTATTACCACTTAGGAGGAATTTTAGCAGATGATATGGGGCTTGGAAAGACTGTTCAGATATTGGCTTTAATATTATCATATATAAACGAAAAGGGAAAAGATGCAAAACCTTCTATAGTTATTTGCCCAAGTTCACTTTCTCTTAATTGGCTTAATGAGGTTAAAAAATTTGCACCAAGTTTAAAATGCATTGCAATAGGTGGAAATGCAATGCAAAGAGAAAAACAAATAAATAAAATATCAACATGTAATATTGTAATAACATCATATGAACTATTAAAAAGGGATATTGAATTATATAAAGAAAAGAATTACGAATTTAAGTATGCAATTGCAGATGAGGCGCAATATATAAAAAATAATAATACTCAAAATGCAAAGGCTATAAAAGTAGTTAATGCAGAGACAAGATATGCGTTAACAGGAACACCTATAGAAAATTCATTATCAGAATTATGGTCAATTTTTGACTATATAATGCCTGGATATTTATTTGGACATAAAAAATTTAAAGAAGAATATGAAACACCAATTGTAAAAGATGAAGATGAAAAAACAATGGAAAAGTTAAAACAACTAATAGAACCATTTGTATTAAGAAGGGTAAAGAAAGAAGTTTTAACAGAGCTTCCAGATAAAACTGTTACTGTACTTTACAATGAGATGGGAGAAGAACAAAAAGAACTATATAAGTCTTATTTAGCAATAGCTAAAAAAGAAGTAAAACAAGAAATATCAGAAAATGGATTTGAAAAAAGCCAAATAAAAATATTATCACTTTTAATGAGACTAAGACAAATTTGCTGCCATCCATCACTATTTTTAGCTAATTACAAAGGAGAAAGCAGTAAATTAAATCAATGTATAGAAGTGCTAAAAGATGCAATATCATCTGGACATAAAATATTATTATTTTCAGGATATACTTCTATGTTTGATATAATGGAAAAAGAATTAAAGAAAAGTAATATAGACTATTTTAAGTTAACAGGACAGACAAAAGTTTCTGACAGAGTTAGTCTAGTAGATGAATTTAATACAAATCCAGATATAAAGGTATTTTTAATTTCTCTAAAAGCTGGTGGAACAGGACTTAACTTAACAGGTGCAGATATGGTAATACATTATGATCCATGGTGGAATATATCTGCAGAAAATCAAGCTACAGATAGAACATACAGAATAGGGCAAAAAAATAATGTACATGTATATAAAATGATAACAAAGAATTCTATAGAAGAGAAAATATATGAGTTACAAAAGCGTAAAGAAAAATTGGTAGACAATATGCTATCAACAAAGACTACATTTATAAATAAACTTTCAGAAGCGGATATTATGAAATTGTTTGATTAATAAGATTGTTGGAAATTTTAACAATAATATAAAAGCTAATAAATAAAATTGATAAAAAGAGGAAGATATGAGAGATTATATAACAATAATTGGTGGAGGGTTAGCAGGATCAGAAGCTGCATATCAAATAGCAAAAAAAGGAATAAAAGTAAAATTGTACGAAATGAAGCCAGATAGATTTTCACCTGCACATAGCAATAAAAACTTAGCAGAGATAGTTTGCAGTAATTCTTTTAAGTCAAATTTACATACAAATGCTTGCGGACTTTTAAAAGAAGAACTTAGAATATTGGATTCACTTTTAATAAAAATAGCAGATGAAACGGCAGTTCCAGCAGGACAAGCCTTAGCTGTAGATAGAGAAAAGTTTGCAGAAGAAGTAACAAAAAGAATAGAAAATATGAATAATATTGAAATAATAAGACAAGAAGTTGGGAATAGTTTTGTAGATAATACAGATGATATTATTATAAGTGAAAATTTAACAAGTGAATTAAAACAGATGGCAAAAGATGGAATAGTAATTATTGCTACAGGACCACTTACATCCGATAAATTGTTTAAAGAAATATTAGAAATGACAGGAAATGATAATTTATATTTTTATGACGCAGCAGCACCTATAATAGATAAAAGTTCAATAAATATGAATATTGCATTTAATGGAAATAGATATGAGCAAGAAAGAGAAAAAGACGAAGATATAGATGTTTGGAAAAATAGAATAGAAAATCAAGATAGAAGTTATATAAATTTGCCTATGAACAAAGAAGAATATGAGAATTTTTGGAATGAACTTGTTAATGCAGAAATTGTAGAATTACACAATTTTGAAAAACGAGAAATATTTGAAGGATGTATGCCAATAGAAATAATGGCTAAAAGAGGAATGGATACATTACGTTTTGGACCATTAAAACCAGTTGGTTTTACAGACTTGAGAACAGGAAGAAGACCATATGCAGTTGTACAACTAAGACAAGATAATTCACAAGGGAATTTATATAATATGGTAGGATTTCAAACAAATTTAAAATATGGAGAACAAAAAAGAGTATTTAGGTTAATACCAGGGCTAGAAAATGCAGAATTTGAAAAATATGGTGTTATGCATAGAAATACATTTATAAATTCACCAGAATTGCTAGATAAAAGTTATAACTTAAAGAAAAATAATAATATATATTTTGCAGGACAAATTACAGGAGTAGAAGGATATGTAGAATCTATTGCATCAGGATTAGTTGCAGGAATTAATGCAGTTAACAGATATAGAATGCTAATAAAAGATAATGAGATAAAAAGTAATAAAATTGACAATGGAAGTGAAAATAATATTAATTACAATATAATTAATGAAAAGGCAAAATACACGAAATTAGAAACTGAAGAAAATTTTAAAATTATATTTCCAGAAGATACAATGATAGGAGCACTAGCAAAATATATATCTACTTCAAATAATAATTTTCAACCTATGAATGCCAATTTTGGAATTTTACCAGAACTTCCAGAAAAGATAAAAGACAAGAAAGCAAAATATGCAAAATTGGCAGATAAAGCAATAGAAAGTTTAAAAACTACAATAAAATGTTACAATAATATAACAAAATAATGATATTTTGTTTACATTTTAATAACTTTACATAAAATAGTTGAAAAAATAATGCAGTTATGGTAAAATATAACATAGTGATATTATTTTTTTTATAAAGGAGATAAAAAAATATGGGAAAACGTAAGAACGATAAATTAGAAACAATGTACCAAAATATTGATTTAAAATTTAAAGATGCTTCAGAAGAAGAAATTAGAGAAGAAATTGCTAGAGGAAATTTACAAATAGAAGAAAATAATAACGAGATTGAAAAACTAAAAGAAACAATAAAAACAAAACAACAATTAATAGAAGCATTGGAAGGAAAAGATGAGAGCGAAACATCTCCTAGAATCCAAAAAGCTATAGAAGATGCAAGCAAAGAATTAGAAGAAGCACAAAATAAATTAAAAGATTATGAACTTAAAATTTTAGAAATAAAAAATGGAGAAACTAATTTAATATCATATAGTAAAAATAAAAATCAAATAAAACAAATAAGAACTTTTAAAGAAAGTATTGCTAAAAAATTACCAGTAGAAATTGCAAAAAGAGATGATAGTAAAGCTAAAATGGAAGCAGCAGAAGAATCTTTAAGAGATGCTAATGCAAAGTTAGCAAATGAAAAGCTTACTATGGAAATGGATCAATATGAATATAATGCTTTATTGGAACAAAAAGCTCAAGCTGAAAAAGATGTAAAAGAGCAAACAGAGATTTATAAAAAAGCAAAAGACAGAATTTTAGAATTACAGACAAAAATAGGAAAATGTGATTTAGCTTGGAAAACGTTATTTACAGGAAAATCATGGGATGAAATACAAAGAAGAGCTTTAGATCCTAATACTAAGTTCACTAGACATATAGATGAAGATACAAAACTAAATAGGAAAAGTGGTATAAAAGAAGATAAACTAATAAATAACATAGCTAAAACTGTCGATGAAGTTAGAAATGAACAAGAAGACCAGATAACAAATGATGAAAATGCAGACTTACCAGTACCTACATCAAAACATCCAAGATGGGAAAAATTTAAAAATTTCTTTAAAAATGCAGGTCGTAAGTTAAAAGAATTATTTGTTGGTGAAGAACCAGAACAAGAAGAAGTAGATATCTCTGAAATGAAAAATATACCACAAGAAAAGAGAGATCAATTCTTAGAAGAATTAAGAAGACATGTTGATAAAGAATATGGAAAAGAAATTAGAGATCAAAAAGAAGCTATGTACACAGAACAACATAAAGCTAAAGCAAAAGAAAGCGAACCACAAGAAAAAGATGAAAGATAAAAATATAAAATAAAAGTTAATAAAATAACAAATATTGATGCCTAAATATTAATAAAAAAGCTAAAATTTCTTGACTTAAAGGCATAAAAATGATAAAATATAACCGTTAGTTTAAAATATGCAAATAGTATATTTCTAACGGTTTTATTATTTTTTAGAAAAGAGGTGAAATTCAAGTGCCAACAATTAATCAATTAGTAAGAAAAGGTAGAAAAAGCAGTAAAGCTAAATCTACAGCTCCAGCATTACAACATGGTTATAACTCAAAAAATAAAAGAGTAACAAACCAAAGATCTCCACAAAAAAGAGGAGTATGTACTGTTGTAAAAACTGTTACACCTAAGAAACCAAACTCAGCTTTAAGAAAAGTTGCCAGAGTTAGACTTTCTAATGGATATGAAGTAACTTCATATATTCCAGGTATAGGACATAACTTACAAGAGCACAGTGTTGTTTTAATAAGAGGAGGAAGAGTAAAAGACCTTCCAGGTGTTAGATACCATATAATTAGAGGAACATTAGATACAGCAGGTGTTAAAGACAGAATGCAAGCTCGTTCTAAATATGGAGCTAAAAAGCCAAAAAAATAATAAATATTAAAAACAATATTAAAACTAGTGCTTGTAATTCTTACTAAATTTAATGCGCTTGAATTTAGAATAGATTATATGCACTATGCGGAAAAATGAAAAGAATTTTTCAGAGTACCAAAAACAGGAATTAAGCATTATAAAATTAATTTGTAAATTTATTAATGTGAGTACTGATAAAATAAAAAGGAGGGAAGAATAGTGCCAAGAAAAGGATATATAGCAAAAAGAGAAGTTTTACCAGATCCAATATACAATAGCAAAGTTGTTACAAAATTAATAAACAATGTTATGTTAGATGGTAAAAAGACAGTTGCTCAATCAATAGTTTATGATGCATTTGACATTATAAAAGAAAAAGAGCAAAAAGATCCATTAGAAGTTTTTGAGGCAGCACTTGAAAATATTATGCCTGTTCTAGAAGTAAAAGCTAGAAGAGTAGGTGGAGCAACATACCAAGTTCCATTAGAAATTAGACCAGAGAGAAGACAAACTTTAGGTTTAAGATGGTTAGTTAAATATGCTAGAACAAGACATGAAAAAACAATGGCTCAAAAATTAGCTAATGAAATTATAGATGCTGTAGCTGGAAACGGTGGAGCATTTAAGAAAAAAGAAGATATGCATAAAATGGCAGAAGCTAATAAAGCATTTGCTCACTATAAATTCTAAAATTTTAAAAGCATATTGTTAATAATTTATGAAAGAATAATAAGGAGGATAAAAAAGTGGCTGGAAGAGAATTTCCTTTAGAAAAAACAAGAAATATAGGAATAATGGCCCATATAGATGCAGGAAAGACAACTACAACTGAGAGAATCTTATTTTATACAGGTAAAACTCATAAAATAGGAGAAGTTCACGAGGGAGAAGCTACTATGGACTGGATGGTTCAAGAGCAAGAAAGAGGTATAACAATTACTTCTGCTGCTACAACCTGCCAATGGCTAGGACATAGAATAAATATTATAGATACTCCTGGACACGTTGACTTTACTGTAGAGGTTGAAAGATCTTTAAGAGTACTTGATGGTGCTGTTTGTGTATTTTCTGCTAAAGATGGTGTACAACCACAATCTGAGACAGTTTGGAGACAAGCAGATAAATATCAAGTTCCAAGAATGGCATATGTAAATAAAATGGATATTACAGGTGCTAACTTCTTAAATGCTGTAGAGCAAATGAAAAGAAGATTAAACACAAATGCTATTCCAATTCAACTTCCTATAGGAGCTGAAGACGTATTTAAAGGTATAGTAGATTTAATAAAAATGAGAGCTTTTATCCATAAAGACGATTTAGGAAAAGAAATTGAAGAATGTGATATTCCAGAAGAATTAAAAGCTCAAGCTGAAGAATACAGAACAAAAATGATAGAAGCTGCTGCTGAACAAGATGATGAGTTAATGATGAAATATCTTGACGAAGGAGATCTTACAGAAGCAGAAATTAAGAAGGGACTAAGAAAAGGAACTTTAGCAAATAAATTAGTTCCTGTTGTATGTGGGTCTTCTTATAAAAATAAAGGTGTACAAGAACTATTAAATGCAATAGTTGACTATATGCCATCACCTTTAGATATACCACATATTAAAGGTGTAGATCCAGAAGGTAACGAAGTAGAAAGAAAAACTGACGACAAAGAGCCTTTTGCAGCATTAGCATTTAAAATTGCTACAGACCCATTCGTTGGAAAACTTTGCTTCTTCAGAGTATATTCTGGTACATTAGATGCTGGTTCAACAGTATTAAATGCAAATAAAGATAAAAAAGATAGAATAGGTAGAATTTTATTAATGCATGCAAATCACAGACAAGATATTGAAAAAGTATATGCTGGAGATATTGCTGCAGCAGTTGGATTAAAAGAGGTATCTACAGGAGATACACTTTGTGATCCTGCACACCCAGTTGTATTAGAATCAATGGAATTCCCAGAGCCTGTTATTGATATAGCTATTGAGCCAAAAGATAAAGCTAATAGCGAGAAAATGGGTATAGCTCTTGCAAAACTTGCAGAAGAAGACCCAACATTCAAAACATGGACAGACCATGAAACAGGACAAACAATTATAGCTGGTATGGGTGAGTTACACCTAGACATAATTGTTGACAGATTAAAGAGAGAATTTAAAGTTGAATGTACAGTTGGTAAACCACAAGTTTCTTATAAAGAAACAATTAGAAATAAGGTTAAAGTCCAAGGTAAATTCATTCGTCAATCTGGTGGACGTGGACAATATGGTGATGTTTGGTTAGAAATGGAACCATTAGAGCCAGGTAAAGGTATAGAATTTGAGAGCAAAATAGTTGGTGGTGTTGTTCCAAAAGAATATATTAAACCAATTGAAGAAGGAGTTAGAGAAGCAGCTGAAAGTGGTATACTTGCTGGATACCCAGTAATAGATTTCAAAGCAACTTTAGTAGATGGATCTTACCACGAGGTAGACTCATCAGAAATGGCCTTCAAAATTGCTGCATCTATGGCATTTAAAGAAGGATGTAAACAAGCTAAATCTGTTTTACTAGAACCTATCATGAAAGTTGAAATAACAGTTCCAGAAGAATACATGGGAGATGTTATAGGAGACGTAAATGCTAGACGTGGTAGAATGGAAGGAATGGAAGCTAAAAACGGAAGCCAAGAAATAAGAGCATTTATTCCATTATCAGAAATGTTTGGATATGCTACAGACTTACGTTCAAAAACACAAGGTAGAGGAACATATGCAATGGAACCATCACATTATGAAGAAGTTCCAAAATCTGTATTAGAAGCAATTGTTTCTACAAGAGGTAAAAAATCTGAGTAATCAGTAATTTATAGATTTGAAACTAAAATATGTAAAACTATTTAAGTTGTAAAATTTGAATAGTTAAAAGATTTTGGTAAAAACTATTGCAAAATAAGTAAAAGTGTTATAAAATGCTTATACAATTTAATATTGATATTAATTTTAAAAAATAAAAAAGTTAATTTAAGGAGGAAT
>ERZ780154.166-NODE-166-length-62212-cov-4.54613_pt1 | contig 62212 bp, 62 predicted proteins | sample MGYA00511568_ERZ780154 | MGnify/ENA primary metagenome ERZ780154 (study PRJEB29588, sample SAMEA2142525) | human gut metagenome | biome: human gut; feature: human-associated habitat; material: faeces | place: Denmark | collected 2008/2010 ...
GTTCACATGGAACATATCCGTCCGACACATGCAAGCATGCACGTCCGTCTTTATTCCATGCTCACTTTTGCCTTCGCGAACATTATATCATATTTTTTTCATATCCACTCTTTACATTTCTGTTATCCTTCCGCAACTATCCCATTTATATCTTCACGCAAAGATGTTGACTTATCAACATCTTTGCGCTATAATCCGAAATATTGATTTATCAACATCTCACAAAGGAGCGCCCATGGATCATCGTTTTGAAACCTTTTCACTCTCCATCCTGGAGTTGAACCGGTATTTACAGAAAATCAAAGAGCTGGAGATGAAACAGTTCGGGCTGAAGGCCAGTCACACCATGTGTCTCTATTATCTGGGACAGCACCCGGAGGGGCTGACCGCAACGCAGCTCACAGAACTCTGCAAGGAAGACAAAGCTGCCGTCTCCCGCTGTCTCTCACAGCTTAGCGACCGGCAGCTCGTCGTCTGCGAGCAGCCGGCAGATCACAAGCGGTCCTACCGCTCGCGCTACATGCTTACCGTTCAGGGGCGCTCCGTTGTAAGCGGCATCCAGACACGCATCAAAGAAGCGCTCTCCTACGGCGGGCGCGGGCTGACGGAGGAAAGGCGCCGGGATTTCTATGGCACTCTTGCAATCATCAGTGAAAACCTGTCTGACTATCTGACCGAACAGGGTCAGCAAAAATAAAAATATATGGAGAATCTTATGGAAAAAATCAGAATTATCACAGACTCAGCATCCGATCTCTCTGCTTCTACCAGAGAAGACCTCACTATTCTACCGCTTGCGATACGCTTCGGCGATACGGAATACCTCGACGGCGTCACAATCAGTCATCACGAATTCTACGAAAAGCTGATTGAGAGCGACACTCTGCCCACGACCAGTCTGGTATCCCCCGCCGCTTTTGAAGAGACATATGCCAGGTCGGTGGCGGACGGGGAGACCGTCATTGCAATCACGATCTCTAGCCGTCTCTCCGGCACTTACCAGAGTGCCACGATCGCGGCAGAAGATTTTGCAGGAAAAGTTTTTGTCATCGACAGCTATAACGCCACCATCGGCGAGGGCATTCTGGTCAAGTATGCGCTTCTGTTAAAAGATCAGGGATTATCAGCCAAAGAAATTGTCGGAATCTTAGAAGCCTCCAAGGCGCAGATCCACACTCTCGGTGTCCTGGATACGCTGGAATATTTGAAAAAAGGCGGCCGCATCTCCGCCGCCACCGCATTTCTCGGCGGCGCCATGGCGATCAAGCCGGTCGTTGCCGTATCGGAAGGTGAGATCATCATGCTCGGCAAGGCGCGTGGCTCCAAAAACGGGAATAATTTTCTCATGAAGGAAATAGAAAAGGCAGACGGAATCGATTTTACCCGACCCTTCTGCCTCGGTTACACCGGACTCAGCGATGAGATGCTGCAAAAATATATCAAAGACAGCGAAGCTCTCTGGAGCGGACATACAGATCAGCTCCCGGTCTGCACCCTCGGTGCGACGATCGGAACCCATGTCGGTCCCGGCGCCATCGCCGTCGCATTTTTCTCACCGCAGTCTTAATACTGCCCGTTCTGCCAGCTCACCTGACCTTCCTCGATCATCGGATAGCAGGTGAGCGTTGTTCCGTCGAGATCTTCCGCGTGCATGTCCACGCCCATGATCCGGTGATTGTCATAGGTTGTGTAATAGTAGATTCCCCTGGTCGCATTGCAGCAGGACGTATAGATCGTAATCTCGTATTTTCCTTCCGCCACTTCACAGCAGCCTCTCTGCTGATCCACCGATCCTAAAATATGGAAAAACTGGCTGACGCTCTCCGCCTCCGAATCGCCGGAAACCGCATTCATCCTCGTGAATGCCACGCGCGCAAAACGGGACGCGGAAGAGAGATCTCCCGGAAGTCCCAGCGCACCCATTCCGCGGCTGTAAGTGCTAAGCGGAACATCTTTTGCAAAAGAATTCTCCGGCTGCTTCGGGGAAAGCCCGATATAGTTGTTGAGCATAAACATCTGCTGTGCAAACGGCGGATTGTTCGTAAGAACGCCCACCGGATTCTCGTAGATATGCAGACCATCCGCCACCGATTCCACCGTAATCGCCTCGTTTTCGTCTGCGATGATCCAGTGCAGCTGGGACGCCGGGAACTGCTCGGCGAACGGCGTTCCGACCAGATTCATTTTTGCAAGAAGCGCCCGCACCTCATCCATCGTCGCGCACTGGCGGAGCACCCACGGGATGAACTCAAATGAAGCCACATTCTCTTTTCCCTCCGTCACCTCTGCGTAGACGGCATTTCCGACGAAGTTCAGACCTGCCATGCCAATTCCCTTCTCGTTGATAGCATCATAATACAGCGGATAGTCCCCCGCCACATGCGCCATGCCGATGATGGCATAATGCTCTTTTGCCTGTCCCACATGCCGGAAGTTAAATTCATAATTCCGCGGTGTGATGACGATCTCCTCACCGTAGGAAAATTCATAATCCAGTGTTCTTCCAAAATAGAAATCCTTCGTCCGATAGGTTGCTGCTGTACACATAATCGCTTCTCCCTCTCTAAAATAGAAATTGTGATATACCGCCTTTTTGTCATAAGAGACAGCATATCACAAAACAGATGTAACATCAATGCATAGTGTGCACCGAAACATTTCTTTTCAAACATACCGCCGACCGTTTTCGCATGTCAGCGGATATGATATTTTTCACCGGATATCTTTTACTGAATTCCCGTCGTTGATGCTGACCGGAAAACGGTAGGAATAATTCTTGTTCTGCCAGTCCGGATCATCCATCATGCGCAGCAGATTTTTCCCGGTAATCCTGCCTAGATTGTACTTCGGGTGAACCACCGACAGCACCTTGACCCTCGCATCCTGCTGCAGCTCCTCATCGTCAAAGGACACCAGCGATACATCTTCCGGCACGTGCAGTCCACGTTCCTCAAGAAACTCCATGTAATAGCCGGCGACCTCATCGTTGTATACAATCATCGCCGTGCAGTCTTTCGTGCGGCGGTACATCCGGAGAAGTCCCTTTTTGCTGAGTTTCTCCTCCATATCCTTCGTGGAGTACCAGCGGATCCAGTCGTCGTCAAACTTTACCCCGTAATCCGACAGACATTCCACAAACCCTTTATAGCGCTCGATTCCCTGCATATCATCATACTTGAAAATTCCCGCGATCCTGCGGTGTCCGTTCTGAATCAGAATTTCGGTCAGCTTGTAGGCGGCGCGGGCGTCCGACATCTCCACACTGTCAAAACGCTGATTGGAATAATGATTGTGAATAAACAGCGTCGGAATGTTCCGCTTCCGGATCTCCTCGTAGAGACGGATATTCGGATTCGGGAAAAAGGAGCGTGTTCCTTCAATAATAAATCCTGCCACATTGCCGTTGAGCAGACCTTCCAGATAAAGCGCCTCATCGTTCAGCCGGTTCTTTGTGACGGCTACATCGATGTCATATCCGGCTTCCTTCATAACAGAATCGATTCCATCATAAACGCGGGGGAACAGATAGTCAGAAAAATAGCTTAAAATCAAGCCGATGCGCGGTCTCTCTCCGTTTCTCAAGTTGCCTTCATACGATACATATGTGCCGCTCCCCTTGACTCTCTTGATCAGACCCTCTGCTTCAAGCTGATTTAGCGCAGTGCGCACCGTCTGTCTGGAATACCCGAACTTTTTCTGCAGAATGTTCTCCGACGGAAATTTGTCCTCATTCTGAATCACTCCGCTCGTGATTAAAGTTCTGCCCCAGTTGTACAATTTCTCATATTTTAACAGACTCTGCTCACCGATTTTTTCTGACATTTCTGTTCCCCCGCTTCCTGTTGCAACTCTGCTGTCCGATTGTCTCTCCACGCCCCTGCGGTGTTACTTGATTACCTGCAATGACTGGCGATCCGCAAATACTGCCACGAATATCAGGAATACGACACCCTGAATCAACTGCATCATCTGTGTCGTGAATCCCATCATGGTCAGTCCGCTGCTGAGCACGATGTAGAGCAGTGACCCTACGATGATATTCTCAAACCGGACTTTTGCTCCGCCGGAGATCGGCATACCGCCGAGTACCAGTGCAATGAGGATCTGTGTCTCCAACTGGTTACCGCCGGAAGATGTTACCGATCCGACTTTGATGACGTTGATAAATGCCGCAAATCCGGTGATCGCTCCTGCCAGAACGTAGATCAAAAACTTCATGCGGTCGGTGCGGATACCCGAAAACATTGCCGCTTTTTCTCCTGCTCCGATTGCCTTTAAATAGGTTCCGAACTTCGTGAAGCGGAATGCGATGAATCCGATTACCACCACAATAATCGTGAGCGTCATTTTAAGCGCTGTGCTGTCGTAGTTAATGAGCTTTGCGGAACCTGCCACGGGTGCATTGGTGGTCAGATATTTGATAAATCCACGGAATAAGAACATGGTACAGATCGTAACGATAAACGACTTGATCTTGCGGTATACATAAAAGTAACCGTTCAATGCTCCGATCGCCGCGCCTGCCGCGATTCCTCCCACGATTGCTAACGGAATGCTGATCTTGGAAAGCATACACACAACGATGGATGCAATTCCCAAAATCGATCCCTGTGAAAAATCGAGACCGCCCATTGTCATAATAAAGAAAACGCCTGTTGCCGCTATCATCGTCACATATACCTGGGAAAGTACCAGTGACAGATTTCCAACCATTCTGAAATTCGTCAGTACATTGAACAGAAGGAAGATCACGACCAGTCCCACCACCGGCAGAAGTGAACGAATCAACGACATCTTGGATAATTTTTTGAGCTGCTGCTCTTTTTGTTCTGTGTTCGTCTTTGCTTGATTCTCCATGACTGCCTCCTTATACCATCATCGTAATCAGACTGTTCTCATTAAGATCCTGATTACGCTCCAGTTCGCCGTTGATCTTGCCATCTTTCATAATAATGATACGGTCGCACATACCGATCAGCTCCATCAGCTCCTCCGAGATCATGATGATGGATTTGCCCTCTTTTCTCATCTGGTTCATGAGCTGGTAGATGTCCTGCTTTACCTTGATATCAATGCCTCGCGTCGGGCTGTCTAAGACGATGATGTCCGAATCCTTACCGATCCAGCGCGCCAGTACCACCTTCTGCTTGTTACCGCCGGAGAGATCCGACACGAACTGATCCGTATTGACCATCTTTACCGACATCTGCTTGGCATATTTGTTTGCAAATTTCTTTTTTTTCTTATCGCTGATGAAATGTGCCTTGTTCGACAGTTCATCCAGGGACGGCAGGCAGATATTGTCGCCGATGCTCTGGTTCATGACCACGGACTCGTTGTCACGATCCTTGGACGTGTAAGCAATGCTGTGCTTGATTGCTGTCGGAATATCGTTGATCTGTGTTCCGTCCGCCAGCGTCACCGTGCCCTCTCTGTCGTAGGATGCGCCGAAAATCGCTTTTCCGACCTCGTGCATTCCGGATTCGGACAATCCGCCGAAACCAAGCATCTCACCTTTGTGAAGATCAAAGCTGATATCGCTGATGATGCCCGGCACCGTCACGTTTTTCACGGAAAGCACAACCTCATCCGAGACTTTCTCTCCGTAATCGGCACGATAGTAATCACCGGTCACCTCACGTCCAACCATCAGACGCTTGAGATCATCCTCGGTCACATCCGCACTCTTTACGGTATCAATGTAGATGCCGTCGCGCAGGATCGTGATGGTATCGGATTTCTCCAGAACCTCCGGCAGGTCATGTGAAATGAAAATTACGGAGTTTCCGCTGTTGCGGATACGGTCCATGTGCTTGTAGAGTTCATCGCGTCCCTCCTGGGACAATGCGGTCGTCGTCTCGTCCACGACAACGATCTTCGGATCGAAGTATGTCGCTTTTACGATCTCTACCAGCTTGCGGTCCTCGAAATTATAATTATCGATGATGTCGGATGCCTTGATCCGGTCAAATCCGTATTTCTTAAGTAATTCCGTTGCCTTGCGGTTCATGGCTTTGGTATTTTTGATTCCGAAATGTACGAACTGTTCCTCGTGTCCCAGGAAAATATTTTCCGCGACCGTAAGTCCGGACAAGGTTCCCAGCTCCTGTACGATAATGGAAACGCCCTCATTGTTCGCTTCCACCTGATTCTTTGGATGAATCTCTTTTCCGTCGAGGATAAAGGTTCCGCTTCCGATGCTGTAAATACCGGTCAGCATGTTTGTCAGCGTTGATTTTCCGGAACCGTTCTCCCCGATCAGCGCGTGAACCTCTCCCTTGTTGACATTAAAGGAAACATTCTGTACTGCCTTCGTAATACCGAAGGACTTGCAAAGATTTTTTACCTGTAATCTGACTTCACTCATTGCATTCTCCTCCTCGATTACTTGACAATTTCACCTTTTGTGACTTTGGTGGTCACGGTGATGATGATAAGCAGTGCCAGACCTGTGATGACGTCCTGAATCGCGGTCGGGGCGCCAAGTGCGATGAATCCGAAGAAAATGATGTTGATGACGAACTCACCGATCACAATCGCCTGCAGCGGCATACCGTATTTCTTGAACGCCAGTCCGAAGAAGCATCCCATCGTCGGTACGAAGTTACGACTCATGGACGCCATACCGGTTACCGCCACCATGGAGGAACCGTAGCTGATGGTTAAGATCGCCATAACTCCCAAGAACGCGCCGCTTAACACAAATGCAAGCACCTTGTATTTATTGACATTGATACCCATGTTCTTGGCAACGAACTCGTTGCTTCCGATTGCATAGGTGTAAGTTCCGATTTTCGTATAATTCAAAAAGATATATGCTACAATGCACGCAACAATCGCCAGGATAATATCCCACGGCATCTGACCGAATGCGCGCAGATTTGACGGAAGCGTCTGCTCCACGCCGCCTGCGATATAGTTCGCAAGTGACTCATAAATCAATGCGAGACCCGTTGTAACAATCATCGACGGAATTCTCAATTTTACATAAAACAGACCGTTTAACAGACCGACGATCGTGCCGGTGAGCACACAGCCCAAGATCAGTCCGAGGTACCCCATGTTAAACCGGGTGGCAAACACGCATCCCACGATTGCAGAAAGCATGATGTTGGCACCAATGGAGAAGTCGAACATTCCCATAACCATGACGAAATAGAATCCGACCGCACCCACAGTTGCAATCAGGCTGGCCTGAAAGTAGTTGAGCATATTGGCCGGCGAGCCAAAATTATGCGGTGTCAGTATTTTAAAGATTACCCAGGAAACCACAACCAGCGACAGAAGAATCAGATAGCCCTTTGCGCTTCCCGACAGCTTTTTTGAACCCATATTATCTACCTCTTTTTCTTACTCGAATCAACGGATGTCACGCTGTGTGAGCCATCCTTTCATACAAAAGGCCGGTATCGCCACGCGACACCGACCTTTTGAAGTAACGCTCAGTCTTTGGAACTAATTCCCTGCACGTGATGCTGCATCTTCAATAGAAATATTCTTTGCTGCTTCTTTCAGAGCGCTTAAGTCAAGATTGGACATCTCAACAAGCTCATCGGATGTGTACGGAAGCTGGTCTACGAAATACTTCTCATATGCCTGATAGTCTTCTGCAGAGGATACATACAGGTACGGGAAGGAAACGTCCTCGAAGTTGCCTGCAAATCCTGTGTAGTTGCCCTTTATTGCGTTGTAAACCATCATGAATGCAATTAACGGATCACAGTAATGTCCGCCAGACTCACCAGCCATGGAGCCGTTCTCCAGTCTGTCTCCAAGATCCGGAAGGAAATCTGTAGATACGATATCGATATCCTGGGTCTTGCCTGCACGCTCTACTGCTGCGATTGCACCCTGAAGAGGATCACCGCCGCCGCCTGCCGGGATGAGTGCATCCAGGTTCGGATCTGCTGCCATAAGAGCCTCTGCTGCCTTGGAACCACCTTCGGAAGTTGTACCTGCGTACTGCGGCTCAGAAAGCTGTGCCGGATCATCCGGATGTGCCTCGTTCCACTTGTCAACGCCTGCTTTGTAGCCTTCCCATCTTCCAAGCCAGGTTGCATCTCCCTGCTCCCAGCCGATCAGACCGATGTCACGGTCACCCTTATCAAGAAGGATGTTTACAAGAGCTTCACCGTTTGCCGGCTCATCCTCATGTACTGCTCCGATGTAATAAGCAGAATCTTTTGCTGCCTGATAAATGTCTGCGCTGTTCGTCTCGCTGATAATACGGAAGAACTGTGCCAGATATACGCCGTTGTCGTTACATGTCTTAATTGCGGATGTCATCTCTGTATCGGATGAGTTACAAATGATAATACCCTGGCATCCTGCTGCTACCAGCTGCTCCACAGATGCTGTAACCTTCTCGGATACGTGCCCCTGATCCACGTACTGAACCTCCACCCCAAGAGCATCAGCCGCTGCATCAAGAATCAACTTACACTGGGAACCGAGAACGTCGGTGGATGACCAGATGGAAACTCCGATCTTAATCTTGGAGTTGTCTGTCACTGCCGGTGTTGCCGCTGCCTCCGTACCGGATGAAGACGCTGCCGAGTCAGAACTGCTCGCCGTCTCGGAACCCGATCCACAGGCCGCCATACCCACAACCATGGTCGCTGCCAGCGCGGCAGCTGTCACCTTCTTGAAAATTGTTTTCAATTTCATGCTTTTTCCTCCCTATACATTTTATTTGGGTTGTGTAAAAACCTTTTGTGATTTTATTATAGATACTCCCTGCTTTTTTCTCAAGAAAATACAACCAAGTTTTTTCTAAAAGTTGTATTGTTTTGTGTGTATTTTGTCATACTTTTTTGCAGTTATTTTGTATCTATTGTGCGTTTTACCATATATCGCGCCATATTTCCACTGTTTTATCCGGCGGTTTTGTACCTTATTTCCACTTCCGCCACAATGTTTGTCTACTTTCTATCACAGTTGCAATACAACTTTCGCCTGTATGGCACTTGTACTTTTTAAGTACCAAAAAAGGACAACACCGGATTTATTGCTCCGATGATGTCCTTTTTCTTATGCCCTGACTGCCCAGCGCATTTTGGTGGAACGCGCCCTTCCATTCGCGGCGCACTCCTGCGCCGACGGACGGATGACGTCCTTCGCATAGTCACTGTAAATACCACTCTTATATCCCTCTTTGAGCGCCTGTTTCACAAGCTTGTCCTCCCCCGAGTGGAAGGTGAGAATTGCCACGCGCCCGCCCGGTCTTAATGCTCCCGGAAGCTTTTCCATGAATTCATACAGCACCTCAAACTCCTGGTTCACATCGATGCGCAGTGCCTGGAATGTGCGTTGGCAGGTCTTTTTGATTGTGTCCTTTTTCTCCTTCTCCGGCAGAAAATCCAGCGTATCCTCGATCACCCTGCGCAGCTTTGTCGTCGTGTCGATGTGGCTGCCCCTGCGGATCTCGTCCGTGATTGCTTTTGCCAGCTCCTCACAGTACGGCTCGTCGGAGTTCTCATAGAGCATCCCGGCAAGTTCCTCCCGCGTGATCGTATCCAGCCGCTCCGCCGCGCTGATCCCCGTCTCCTGATTGAGCCTGAGATCCAGCGGTCCATCCACCTTAAACGAGAAGCCGCGCTTCGGATTGTCGATCTGCATGGACGACACGCCAAGATCCGCCAGAATAAAGTCGAAGCCGCCGACCTCTTTTGCGATCTCATCGATCGTGCAGAAATTCTGAAGGCGCACCGTCAAAAGATCCTCCCCGAATCCCAGATCCTCCAGACGCTTTTTCGTCTTGGCGGACTCCTCCGGGTCCACATCGGTCGCCCAGATATGTCCCTGTCCTTTCAGACATTCCAGCATGGCACGCGTGTGCCCGCCGTAGCCGAGCGTCGCATCAAATCCCTGCTCTCCGGGCTCAATCTGCAAAAAGTCCAGAATTTCTTTTACCATAATCGAGATATGCATTCCCGCCGGCGTATTTCCCTTCCGGATCACATGCTCGATCGTATCCTGATATTTCTCCGGCTGTAGTTCCTTATATTTTTCCTCAAACTTCTTCGGGTATTTTCCCTTGTAACGCACCCGCCGCTTGTGCGGTGTCTGTGTCTCCTGTTCCATCCTTCTCTCCTACTCCCAGTCTTTTACCAGTTCTGTATTGTACTCCGACTGAATATTTTCGACGGCTTCTCCCGCCGCCCTCCGGTAAAAATAGATCCTGTCGTCATCGCTGTCATTTTTCCAGAATTGATATCCATAGATGTAGCTTTCAAAAATCTCCTCAAAGCTTCCATATTCCTTCTGCAGTCTCTGCGCAATCGGCAGACACTGGTCGAGGCACTCCTCGAGGCTGATGTAGCCGCACTGATAGCACAGTCCCGTGATGCGCATAATACGGACATAATCCCAAGCATCCACACCGCGCGTGTCCAGATGTCCATACGCATCATAGCATACCCATGTCCGGCACTGCTCATCCTCCGGGATCTCACTGATGCTTATAATATCGACATAGCCATCCTCATCCATCGACAGATACCCTTTTTTCAGGTAAGTTTCAAACGCATGACGGTAAGACGCTCTGGTTCCTTTTTTCAGCATCTGGCTGATCGTGCGGGTCGCCGTTGCCCGGCTCGTAATGCCCCACCAGTCAGACAGATATTCCTTCACCTGCTCCTGATCCCAGTCATTTAGTGAGTGACCGCCCAGTTCGCCATATTCTCCGTTCTCAAACGGTACATAGATCGCGTAAGCATCTATGATCCAGCGCACAGTCGGGTCGTCCTTCACGTCCTCAAACGTCAGATCCGACTCCGCCTTTTGGGAATCATAAGAGATCAGCAGACTGTCGGCATCCTGGTTGTAAGCCACATAGTGGTTTCCTGCATACACAAACATGAGCGCGATCACAACCACTGCCGCCACAGTACCCGCAATCAGATTCCGAAGCTTCATCTGGATATCCGGCGCTCCGTCTTTTTCTGAAAATGCATATGGAAGATGCGCACCATCAAACCAGATATCTGCTTTTCCGCCAACCATATCCTGCACATTTCCCACATTTGCCTGCCGTACCGGATACATGGCACGCGCCTCGCACTTTCGCCCCAGTTCATCCATGAACTCATACAGATAATATTTGGTCGCGCCATTTTTCCCGGTTGTTATGACGCGGGCAATTCTGGCGTGATAACGCTTTGCCTGCGCTTTTGCTTTCTTCAGATAGCGGTACTGCATCACCTTGCTCAAAAGGGCGAGCAATGTCATATAAAGCCCCGCCTCTCCCATCAGAAGCATCGTGCGTGCAGTGTCATGGGACGTGTTAAACCGGTACGCAATCGCGTACAAAAATATGATTCCCCCCAGTGCAAGTGCCGCAAGTGGGATTGCCTGCAGGCGGCTGTAACGCCGGTACGCCTCCGACAAGTGCCACTCCGCCACCCAGACCCGCTCTTCCGGTTCTTCCATCTCCACCGAACCGGCAATGTCTTCTCCTGCGTATGCTGCGTCCCCGGCATATGCCGCGTCTTCTGCATATGCCGTCCGTCCCCAGGTCTGGTCTGCGGTGCGCTGCGCGGCACCCGCATATGCCCCGTTCCTATTTCCCGGCGCATTGATGATCCGCGTCATGAGAAAATAGCGGAGCGTTTTATCCGCCTTCCGCTGTATCAGCCAGATTCTAAGCCCAAGTATCGCGGCAATCACGGTAAGTATCAGCACCAGCTGCAGATCGTCCTGCGGATTTAACGAGGTTAAGCTGTAGCGGAGTCCCGCAAAAATAATCCCCAACAGCGGAAGCAACAGTAGCAGAAGCACAATCTGTGTCACATTGGGCGCACTCTTTGCATCCACTGTATCTTCCTTCACTTCCACGCGGTACGTCTTGCGCGCTCTTCCTTCCTCCCTGCTTTTGAGCCGGATCAGATAACGGTCCGCCGTTTCCGTCTGTACCGTCTGCACCCATTTCCATCCGGGGCTGTCCGGCATATTTACATTCTCACTGTACTGCAGATTTCTGCAGACCGCCTTTTTGTCGCTGTGACATAATCCAACCGCCATGTTTCTCTCCTTATCAAGTCATTCCCCGCTTTTCCGGAAATGCCCTGTTTCTTTCGTGTATGTCATCCTAAGATGACCCAGATAAAATTGTAATTGATTGCCACACATTTTGCAACGTGTTGGTTTTACTTGTTGTCCTATTGCCTTGTTCCATCCTGATTAAAATTGCATTTTAATGCCTTTTCCGTTGATAAAATAGACCCAATCAAAAAAAGCAGTTGTATTACAGTGATAATAATACTTAGTATTCCCATTGTATTGTCACTTGCTCCATAGAAAGGAATATGTATCAGCAATGTAGAACCCAACAGGCCAACTCCAGCTTTCCACCAGAGTTTTCCTGCATATTCATGTGCAAATTTCCAAGTATCCATATTTATCATTGACATCCTGGTTCTATATCCCACTACTCCATTGATTTTCTTTGGGCAATGTTTCCACATCATTCTGCCTGCAATTATCATAACCGCTGGAATAATACAATCACATATCAAAATAAACCACCAGAACCACATATTACCACCTCCTATAACTGGAAATTTTCAATGTATCTTCCACCCTCATGCCAACAATTCCTATAAAGGAATCATTTCTTTCTAAGTCCCCAATCACGAAACGTTTCGTTTCTATTCTCATTGATTTTCTTCTCCACCAGTTCCAATTTATCACTGCCATTCTACCATTCCATAAATGCTTATTCAATAACCTATCTGTATTCAAAAATAAATCCCACTGACAACCGTTGGCATTTACAAAATACACTTCCCAACGTTATAATACAGCTATGCATTTATGTATGATTACGGAAGGCGCAACAGACGCCATGAAACGGAGAATCCCATGATAAAACTGATTGCCACCGATGTCGACGGGACACTGGTAAAAGACGGAACGATGCAGATCGATCCCGAATATATGACTGTCATTAAGGAACTTGTCCAGAAAGGAATCATTTTTGCCGTCTGCTCCGGCAGACAGTTCATCAGCGAGCGGAAGCTGTTTGCGCCGATCAAAGATCAGCTGCTCTACATCACGGACGGCGGCACGGTCGTGCGCACCCCACAGGAGATTCTGATGGTTCACACGATGCCGCGCGATGTCTGGAGTGGCATGTGCCGCATGGTGCAGGAACAGATGCCGCACTGTGATTGTTTTGTCGCTACCCCGGACTACTGTCTCGCCGAGGATGCCGGAAGCCGCATGTTCCACTGGCTGCGCGATTCCTACGGCTACGATATCAGAGAGGCCGAGCGCCTAGCTGACATCCCGGAACAGGACATCATCAAGTTCACCGTCTACCACAAATCCGCCTGCGAGGAAATGTGTGCGCCGCTCTTTACCCCGGCATGGAAAGACAAGGCACAGCTTGCCGCCGCCGGCAAAGAGTGGATGGACTGCAATCCGCTTGGTGCAAATAAAGGCACTGCGATCGAGTTCGTGCAGAAGCATTTCGGCATTTCACCGGAAGAGACCTGCACGTTCGGGGATAACCTGAACGACATCGAGATGCTGCAGAACGCCGGCAGGAGCTATGCCGTCGCCAACGCCAGAGAGGAAGTCATCGCCGCGGCAAAAGATACCTGTGCGCCCTACTGGGAGAATGGAGTCCTCCAGATCTTAAAAATATTTTTATAACGAAAAAGAATCGTGTCCATCCAGCGGCAGTGCCCCGGCGTACACGGTTCTTTTTCTTTTGTCGTTATGACGGCTTGTGCATATTGCAGGAAATAGCGGCAGCGCATTCTGTCGCAAAATTCCGCAGTTCTATCGGACGCGTCAACGGCATCTGCGATGATTCCTGTCTTTTTGAGGTTCGACAGTGCACCACGGATGTTCGCGGGCAATCGGACATTTTCGACGGCTTTTGTGTCTCGCTTGGCAGACCGATGAGTAAAACCGGACCGCGCAAACGACTGTCTGAGGTGTCTGCCGCCGTGTTTTAAATGCGGGCAGACACCGAGTTTCGGATTGCGCGGTCTGATCGGGACTTTGTGAAGCGGTCTGCCTAGCGAGACTAGAAAGCCGACGCTTTGTCCGTTGCCTGCGGACACCCGCGGCGCGCAGTCGAACGCCAAAAGAGACAGCAAACCGGATGCCGCTGACGCATCCGAAGAACTTCTGAAATTTTGCTCCAAAGAATTGCACTGTCGCTATTTCCTGCAATACTGCCATGCCGTCCGCCCTTCCCAACGCACAAAAAAAGAACTGTGTACGCCGCGCATCTGCCGCGGGACGTGACACAGTTCTTTTCGTTATATTAAATGTTTAACAGATCGCTGAATACCTTCAGGGCGCCGTCGGTCTCATGTGCAAGCACGCGCTTTGCCAGAACCTTTCCGAGCTGTACGCCTTCCTGATCGAAGCTGTTCACATTCCACAGGAAGCCCTGGAACATGATCTTGTTCTCAAAGTGTGCCAGAAGTGCTCCGAGAGACTGTGGGTTTACCTGCTCACCGATGATGATGCTGGATGGACGTCCGCCCTCGAAATTCTTGTTGCGGTTCTCATCGGATTTGCCGCATGCGAATGCCACGATCTGAGCTGCGACATTTGCGCAGAGCTTCTGCTGGCTTGTGCTGTCCTGGATCACAACATCTGTGCCGATCTGGCTGTTCTTAAAGCCGACAAACTGAAGCGGTACGATGTCTGTGCCCTGATGCAGCAGCTGGTAGAACGAATGCTGTCCGTTCGTGCCAGGCTCGCCGAAGATCACCGGTCCTGTCGGGTAGTCTACCGGCTCACCGAAACGGTTCACCGACTTACCGTTGGACTCCATATCAAGCTGCTGTAAATGTGCCGGGAAGCGGCTGAGTGCCTGGGAGTACGGAAGCACTGCCGTAGCCGGATAGCCCAGTACGTTGCGCTCGTAAACGCCGATCAGTGCATCGAGCATCTCCGGATTCTTCAATACGTCTTTGTTTGCGGAAAGCTGATCCTCTGCAGCAGCTCCCTCGAGGAACTGTGCGAACACATCCGGTCCGAATGCCAGGGATAATACGGCGCCGCCAACTGCGGAAGTGGAGGAGAAACGTCCTCCGATATAGTCATCCATAAAGAATGCTGCAAGGTAATCATCACTCTTCGCTAACGGGGATGTCTCGCTCGTTACAGCGATCATATGCTTGGACGGATCCAGTCCCGCTTTCTTTAATGCATCTTTTACGAAGGACTCGTTCGTCAGAGTCTCCAGTGTCGTACCGGACTTGGATACCAGTACGAAAATGGAATGTGCCACATCGGTGGAATTCAGCACTGCTGCAGCATCATCCGGGTCTACGTTGCTGATGAACTTTGCTTCCATCTTGAACTTGCCGTTTTTCTTCGCCCAGTTCTCAAGTGCCAGATACATCGCACGCGGACCGAGGTCACTACCACCGATACCGATCTGAACAACTGTTGTGAACTTTTCTCCTGCCGCATTGGTGATCTCGCCGGAATGTACCTTGTTGGCAAAATCAGCGATTCTCTCCTGCTGCTCTACATAGAAGTTGCGCTTATCCACACCGTCTGCCGTCACAGCATCACCGAGCTGTCCGCGTGTCATGTGATGAAGCACCAGACGCTTCTCACCAGTGTTGATCACCTCACCATTGTAAAGTGCCTCAAACTTCTCCGCAAGCTGTGCTTCCTCAGCCAGCTTTACAAGTGCTGCAAGCACCTTATCATCCACCTGCTTGGCTGCATAGTTGTAAGAAAATCCGCCAGCCATCGGCACACTGTAATTCTTCACACGGTCAGCACCGTTCTCTCCGGACATTGCCTCGACAAGATTCACGCGTTCCACTTTGGAAAGCTCCTGAAAAGAAGCAAGGGTATCCAAGTTGTTCCAGGTAACCATAATAGATTCCTCCTATCTATTCTTGCACATATTCTTATTTTATTGATCGTAGTGATTATACTATTAAATGATCTCAAGTTCAAGTAAAACGGCGGAGAGACAACCGCTCTCCGCCGTACAATGATTTATTTTGCTGCAGCCGGATTCAGCTTCTTCGTCCGGATATCCTCCTGTAACATGGCGAGGAAATCTTCCATAGATACCGTTGTCGACTGCTGCTCTCCGTGAAGTCTGTAGCTTACCGTGCGGTCTGCCACTTCGTTCTTGCCGAGAACCAGAAGATACGGAACTTTTTCCATCTGTGCCTCTCTGATCCGGTAGCCCAGCTTCTCGTTTCTCTCATCGATCTCCACACGGATTCCGTTATCCTCAAGGTATTTGTATACCTCGTGAGAGTATGCATTTAACTCCTCATCCTCATTCTTGACCGGAAGGATCTTTGCCTGTACCGGTGCGAGCCAGAGCGGCAGGTTTCCTTTCGTCTCCTCCAGAATGTAAGCCATGAAACGATCCAGGGAACCAAGGATTGCTCTGTGAAGAACGACCGGTGTCTTCTTCGTTCCGTCACTGTCAATGTAGGTCAGGTTGAACTTCGCCGGCAGGCAGAAATCCAGCTGGCAGGTGGAAAGCGTGTATTCGTTGCCGATTGCCGGTTTTACGTTGACATCCAGCTTCGGGCCGTAGAATGCCGCCTCGCCGATCTCCTCTGTATACTCGATGCCGATATCGTTTAATACCTTTCGGAGTGCATTCTCCGCCATATCCCACATAGCGTCATCGTCGTGATATTTTACCTTGTCCGCCGGATCTCTCAGGGACAGTACACAGCGGTAATCGGTGATATTGAAGTCTTTGTAGGTGTCAAAAATCAGTGCCACCACGCTGGCAAACTCAGACTCGATCTGCTCTGGTGTTACGAACAGGTGCGCGTCGTTCTGGCAGAAATGTCTTCCTCTCTCAATACCCTTTAACGTACCGCTCGCCTCGAAACGGAAGTCGTGCGCGATCTCACCGATACGGATCGGCAGATCTTTGTAGGAGTGCATTCTGTTTGCATAGATCATCATGTGGTGCGGGCAGTTCATCGGACGCAGAACGAAGGACTCTCCCTCCACTTCCATTGCCGGGAACATGTTCTCCTTATAATGATCCCAGTGACCGGAAGTCTTGTACAGACCAACCGTGCCGACACACGGTGTCATAACGTGCAGATAACCGAGCTTTCTCTCTTTTGCCTTGATATAATTCTCAAGCTCCTGCCATACGGTATAGCCCTTCGGAAGGAACATCGGCAGTCCGCGTCCTACCAGATCGTCGGACATGAACAGCTGCATCTCCTTGCCGATCTTTCTATGGTCGCGCTCCTTTGCCTCCTCCAAAAGCTTCAGATGTGCCTCCAGCTCCTCGGCTGTCGGGAAACATACACCGTAAATACGCTGCATCACGTGGTTGTTCGCATCGCCCTTCCAGTACACGCCGGAATATTTTACCAGCTTGAAATTCTTGCAGAGCTTTGTATTGTCCACGTGCGGTCCGCGGCAGAGATCTGTAAAATCGCCCTGGTCGTAGACGGAGATCGTTCCGTCCTCCAGATCACTGATCAGATCCAGCTTGTACTCGTCGTTCTTAAAAAGCTCTAATGCCTCTGCCTTTGAGATCTCACGTCTGTAGATCTTCTTGCCCTCTTTGCAGATCTTCTTCATCTCTTTTTCGATCGCCGCGATCACGTCATCGTTGACTGCGTTCTCGCCAAGATCGATATCATAATAAAATCCTTCCTTTACGACCGGACCAACCCAGAACTTTGCTTCCGGGTATAAGTGCTTGACTGCCTGTGCCATTACATGCGCGCAGGAATGATTGAGTGTGTTCAGTCTCTCATCTGCTTTAAAATCTACCATTTTCTTCCTCCTTGTTCTGCGTCCGGGTGCTTTTTCCGGACGAAAAAAATCCCCCATACAGACCTGTGCCTGTATGAGGGACGAATATACTGTATCCGCGGTTCCACCCTGCTTATTCCCGTAAAACCATGCCGGACTGCCGGATCCTCTCGGATCACGCATCCCGCTGTCGGGAAATCACTCGTTTGATGATAACGGAATCACCGGACCGGATTAGGGTCGCTCAGAGATGGTCTTCCCAGAGCTTTCTTCCAAGATGCTTCCACCGTATGCATCTCTCTCTGTAGGGTGCCGCACTGGTACTCTTCTCTTCTTCGCGCTGCTTTAGATTCTATTTCAAAAAATCAGAACTGTCAAGGTGTTTGCAGCGAATTTCCGAAAACAATCTGCTTCCCCCCCCTGCAAAGTGGCTTACCGTCCGCTCATTGCAGCGCCGCCGCCCAGATCAGCCCGGTCAGCTCGTGCACCGGTTCCACCGTCAGCACATGCTGAATGTGAAATGGCTCCTGATTGTATTTTTCTCCTTTTCGCCGTGCCCCTCTAGCCTTCCACAATCTCGTACTGCATAAGCTCGTATTTCAATCTGCTTCCCTCCATGATCTCCGCTGGAAGCAGTGCCCGCGCCACAAGCTTCAGATCTTCTGACGGGATATCCGTTCTTCTTAAGTTCGCATAGTCTCCATCGATCGAGACCACTTCATAATACCATGTCTCCATTGTTCTCTCCTTTGTAACCTCTTTCTATTCCGTATCCCGGTGCCGCTATCAAAACCGCAGACCGCATTTCGGACAGAATTCATAATCCTCCGTGGTCGTAAACCCACAATTTCTGCACTGTTTTGTGGTATTCCAGCCGTTTCCACGATTCCCCGGATGCACCGGACGCAAATGTTGTGGCAGAATCTCGACATCCCCGCCGCACGCAATCCGTTTTCCAATCTCCGCGTCCAGCTCATAGAGCGCATTGCAGCAGCTCGCCTGCACATAGTAGTGTCTGTTCCATTTTATGCAGGGGATAAAGAAAAGCGAAAGTACGGTGTATGTCATGAACACCTGATATCTGCCGTAAGCTCCGCAGGCACCGCAGGTCATCATCTGGTGAAAATCAAAATCTTTTCTCCCGTCCGTAATTCCCATAATAAAAAACATGTGTCCTCACGCTCCGTTCTCTTGCCGTTTGTTATCTGTTATTATAGACATATCCATCGATTGTTACAACGATAATCTTGCAAAAACGTCTGTATGATATACTGCTTGGATTCCGTTTGAATTTCGACAAATAGTGACATTTTTATTGACATCTTTTTTACACCGCTCTAAAATAACCTTAATAAAAGGGAGTAGTTTTCATCTTCGGATGCGCCAGACGCTGCGCGCAGAAGCTGAAATAATAATCGTCATCACGCCGCAAGGCCGGTTATTATTGTAAGTAACGAGACTTTTATCACTCATTTTTGATGCGATAAAGGTCTTTTTTTATACCCATTTCTTTGTCGCAGGAAAGGAACACGTATGGAATATGTATTGTTACTCATCGGTTTTGTACTCTTAGTCAAGGGCGCGGATTTCTTTGTGGAGGGAAGTTCCTCGCTTGCCAAAATCTTAAAGGTGCCCAGCGTCATCATCGGTCTTACGATCGTTGCCATGGGAACCAGCGCTCCGGAGGCATCCGTCAGCATCAACGCTGCGCTTGGCGGCAGCAACGATATTGCCATCAGCAATGTCGTCGGATCGAATATATTCAACGGTCTGGTTGTGGTCGGAATCTGCGCCTTTTTGTCCGGCTTTCAGACGAACGCGGAGATCTTAAAGCGGGACATGCCCGTCAATATTCTGGTCACGCTGATTCTGTGCCTCATGTTTCTCGATGGAACGCTTGGCCGCGTCGAAGGTTTTCTTCTTCTGGCAGGAATGGTTCTCTACATCACATGCATGATCCGTTCCGCCCTGCGCAACCGTGAAGAAGGCGAGGTCTGTAAGGTATTGCCGCTTCCGAAAAGTATCCTCTTTATGGGTGGCGGACTTGCCGCTGTCATCTTCGGCGGCGATCTGGTCGTCGACAACGCCTGCATCATCGCCGCAAACTTCGGTGTCAGCCAGAATTTTATCGGATTGACCATCATCGCCATCGGCACTTCCCTGCCGGAACTCGTCACCTCGATTGTGGCAACCAGAAAAGGGGACAGCGGTCTGGCGCTCGGCAATGCGGTCGGATCAAATCTCTTCAATATCCTGTTTATCCTCGGCATGTCCGCTGCCATCTCGCCGCTTCATGTGCTCGGCGAATCAGTGATCGACTGCGTCCTGCTGCTCTGCAGCGGTATCCTGCTGTTTGTTTTCGCGAGAACCAAACGGTCCATGAGCCGTGCGGAGGGCGCCGTCTGCGTGTTATTATACGTCGCCTACACGGCATATCTCTTTGTAAGATAACCTCTTACACAAAGGAACTGCCGCAATAAGCATATCGCTCTTTGCTTTGATACGTAATATTATGAGAAACGCACTTTGGGATTTCATGTGGAAATGCAGATGGAATATTCGTTGGAGAAAAATGTGAACATTTCTTCCAGCTGAATGTTTGCATCGGATTCCGTGTCTCTTCCACGTTTGAACACTCCCGGAGTGTGTCCGCCAAATCAGAGACAATGAGCGAACTTTCTAGTGGCGGCTAATGCCGCTACTTCACAGACATTATAAAATCGCGCGAACCGAAACTCGCAGCCATCTGCTATTGAAAATAAGGCAGATGGCAACTCAGACATCGGCTTCGCGCGATTATGTTTTATTCAGCAGCGGCAAAAGCGCCACACGAAAGTTCTTAAATTGTCTCATGATTTGCGGACACAGTCCGTGGAGTGCTACAAACTTGGAAAGACACGGATCATCGCAGATGCAAACATTCGGCTGGTTAGAAATTCCACATTTTTTGAACCAAATTTCCACCTGCATTTCCATCTGAAATCCCACGGTGTGGTCTTCTAATAATATTACTTATCAAAGCAAAGCACGATATGCTTATTGCGACAATTTCTTCCTCTTTAAACTAATCCTCAAACGGGATAACGGCTCCGTCATAGGTGTCGTTGATGTACTGCTTGATCTCATCAGACTTTAATACTTTTACAAGTGCCTGGATGCCAGGGTCATTCTCATGTCCCTCTTTTACTGCAATGATGTTCACGTAGGTCTTCGCTGCCTCGGAATCGGATGCCTCGTAAGCCAGTGCATCTTTTGCAACGGAGAAGCCTGCCTGTAATGCATAGTTACCGTTTAATACGACGAATGCAACCTCCGGAGCCACTCTTGCAACCTGCTCTGCTGCCAGCTCCTCGATCTTGACATTGTGCGGGTTCTCTGCGATATCATTAACAGTTGCCTCTAAGCCGGCGCCTTCCTTTAAGGTAATGATGCCGTTATCCTGTAACAGAAGAAGTGCTCTCGCCTCGTTTGTGGTATCGTTCGGCACTGCGATGGTGTCGCCGTCAGCCAGCTCGGAGAGATCGGACTTTGTTCCCGGATAAATGCCGAACGGCTCATAGTGGATGCCGCCTGCATTGACCAGATGGGTTCCCTTCTCTTCGTTAAAGCTCTCAAGGTACGGAATGTGCTGGAAGTAGTTTGCGTCAAACTCGCCGCTTTCTACCACTTCGTTCGGCATTACATAGTCGTCGAAAATCTTGATCTCCAGATCCCATCCCTCATCGGCAAGAATCTTCTTTGCTTCCTCAAGAATCTCTGCGTGCGGTGTTGCGGATGCAGCCACTTTGATGGTGCCGCCTTCTGCTGCGGTATCGGTGCTCTCTGTGTTCTCAGCACTCACAGCCTCCTCCGTTGCAGCTACGGGCGTCTCTTCCTTTGTTGCTGCACTGGTGTCTGTGCTCTCCTCCGTGCTGCTTCCGCATCCTGCGAATGCGGATAATGCGAGCACGCCTGCCAGAATCGTTGACAATACTTTCTTTTTCATAATAGTGTCCTCCTTAAAACTTAAAAATATATGCAAATTTGTTATTGCTACTTTCTGCGATCCAGCCGATTCGCAATCTTCATTCCGATCGTCTGGAAAATCTGGAATAAAATTACCAGAAGCACCACTGTGACAACCATGATATCGGTCTGCCATCTGGTGTAACCATAGCGGATGGCAATATCTCCCAGTCCGCCTCCGCCGACGGTTCCTGCCATCGCGGAATATCCTAAAATCGTGCCAAGGGAAATCGTTGCTCCGACAATCAGAGACGTTCTCGCCTCCACCAGCATGACCTTGGTCACAATCTGAAAATCGGATGCTCCCATGGAGCGCGCTGCCTCGATGACGCCTGCATCCACCTCTTTTAATGAGGATTCTACCATTCTGGCAATGTAAGGTGCCGCCGCAATCGTCAGCGGGACGATCGTCGCCGTCGATCCGTAGCTTCTTCCCACCACAAATCTGGTGAACGGAATCAGCACAATCAGCAAAATAATAAACGGAATACTGCGCAGCAGGTTGGAAATCACATCCAGCACCTTGTAGACTGCCGCATTCGGACGGATGCCGTCCTTGTCCGTGACAGTCAGCACAATTCCCATCGGAAGTCCGATGATATATCCAAACAATGTGGACGCTAAGGTCATATACAGGGTGTCCCGGATTCCCTCCAAAAGCATGATGATTACCTGACTATTCCACATCTCCGGTCACCTCCTCAATCTCAAGTCCCTTTTCCACCAGATAAGCCTCCATCTGCTCCTGCAGCCCGGCGTCTGACGGAAGTCCCAGAATCATCTCACCCTTTGCCACTCCGCCGACATTCTTGGTATCTGCGCGGAGGATGTTCACCGGCGTACCGAACTTTAACACCATATTGGCAATGACGGGCTCAAATGCGGAATTCTCTGAGAATACAATACGAAGCTTCTTATCGTCGCCGATGCGGTCCCGCTGTCTGCTCTCACCGCTCCATCCGGTCAGCTCCGCTCCATCCGCAGTATCACCTTCCGCCCCGGAATATGACGCGGCATCCGCAGCACGGTCGCTCAAGATCAGGCTTCTCGCCACACGGGATTTCGGATGGTTGAAAATCTCCTCGACCAGGCCGACTTCCACGATGCTTCCTTTTTCCACAATCGCCACATGGCTGCAGATTTCCCGGATCACGGACATCTGATGCGTGATAATCACAATCGTGATGCCGAATTTCCGGTTGATCTCCTTTAAGAGTGCCAGAATGGACTGCGTTGTCTGCGGATCTAAGGCACTGGTTGCCTCGTCGCAGAGCAGAATCTTCGGATCCGTCGCAAGAGCTCTGGCGATCGCCACTCTCTGCTTCTGTCCGCCGGAAAGCTGTGCCGGATAAGCGTCCGCCTTGTCGGCAAGTCCGACAGTCTCGAGCAGCTCAAGCGCTCTTTTCTTCGCCTCATCCTTCTTTTTCTTCGCAATCTGCATCGGGAAACATACATTGTCCAGCACACTCTTTTGCATGAGAAGGTTGAAATGCTGGAAAATCATTGCGATGTCGCTCCGCTGCTCCCGCAGTTCTTTCTCGGTCAGCGTTCCCAGATCTCTTCCGCCGATGATAACCTCACCGCTCGTCGGCCTCTCCAGATAATTCAGACACCGCACCAGGGTACTTTTCCCGGCACCGGACATTCCAATGATTCCGTAGATGTCTCCCTCCTCAATGTCGAGCGAGATATCCCGCAGCGCTTCCACGCTGTTTCCCTTCTGCTCGAAGGTCTTTGATAAATGACGTATCGCAATTGCTGGCATGCACTGCCACCTCCTAAAATGTTATTTCAAAATATAGAACGAAAAAAGAGCAGCCCCTGCGGCTGCCCCAACCCACGCTCCATAGCGCCGGTATCTATCTGTTCTTCCAAAGATCTGAAGAATCCGGGAAAAGCCGCACAACATCTGCATCCATGCCATCACACATGGACATCTGGCGCATCCTGTCACACATCATCGCTGATCTCATCTGCCGCGCTGTGTCTCTCATACCCGTTTCCTCCTTCCTGCTTCTCCACTCCATGCTGTCTGTTATCTGCATGTGTTTTTTGATTACATTGCCTATTATAACAGGCAGTTTGGGAAAGTGTTAATACAGGAAGCCGATAGTTGGCTATAGGTGAAACCTATAGCCAACCACTACATAATTTTCTCTTTATATTTTTTCAATTCTTCGATATAGATCTGTCCGATGTGACTGATTGATGCCCCTTTGCGCTTCACATAGCCAATCCGCATCTTTTCCGTCTCCTTGAGTGGAATTGCCATGTAATCGCTGCCGTTTAGCTCCTCGCAGATAATTCCCGAGCACAGCGTGTACGCGTTCAGCCCAATCATAAAGTTTAGCAGTGTTGCCCGGTCGTTCGCCTTAATCAGCCGCTTATAATCGTAGGTGCTCTTCATCTCTTCCGCGAGGTAGAGCGAGCTGTTCCGTCCCTGGTCAAAGGACAGGCACGGATACTCGTCCAGTTCTTCCATGGAGATCACGCTCTGCCCTGCAAGCGGATGTCCCGACCACAGATAGACATAGGTATCGCAGGCAAACAGTTCCTCGAACTCCAACCCCTTCTCCCGGATGATCTTCATCAGCACCTGCTCATTAAAATCGTTCAGATACAGAACGCCGATCTCGCTCTTAAAGTTGCGTACATTCTCCATAACGTCGTATGTGGTCGTCTCGTTCGCCGCGAATTCATAGCTGTCCATCCCTGCTTTCTTTACAGTCTCCACAAACGCTTTGACCGCAAACGTATAGTGCTGCATGGACACACTGAACTTTTCCTTGCGCTGCTTCTCCACATAGCGCGCCTTAAGGATTCCGTACTGGTCGATCACCTGTCTGGCGTACCCCAGAAACTCCTCACCCTCCGGTGTGATGATGATTCCCCGGTTCGAGCGCATAAAAATCTGCAGCCCGATCTCCTGCTCCAGTTCCTTTACCGTCTCGGACAGACTGGGCTGCGATAAAAACAGACGCTTTGCCGCCTCATTCATCGATCCGCAGCCGGCTATCGTCAGTGCATATCTCAGTTGCTGTAATGTCATGAATTCTCCTTTTCCAGATAACGCTTTTTACTTGAAAAACCGCGGCCGGAAACCTCACTGACACGATTGATCACAACAAATGCATCCTCATCCACCGAATGGATCAGCTTCTCCGTCTTCGCCAGTTCCTGTATTGACACCACCGTAAGCAGCATCTCTGTCTCCCGCTCCATGTATCCGGTCTCACTTTTTAACATTGTAACACCGCGGTCGATATCTGTTAAGACTGCTTTTCTGATCTCATCGATTTTCTCACTGACTACTTTGATCTGCATCTTTGCAGTTCCAAGCATCAGGCACTTATCCAGCACCACGCTGTAGACAATCACCAGCAGAATACCATAGAGAAGCTGTTCTCCTGTACTGTCAAACGCCTGGAGCAGCAAAATCAGCATATCGAATACATAAATGGACTTTGACACCGGTATCTTAAAATAACGGTTCAACACAAGCGGCGGTATATCCATGCCGCCAGTCGATGCGCCCGCACGGATCACAACGCCGATGGCTCCTCCGATACAGATTCCTCCAAAGATCATGCAGAGAATTATATCGTCCGTGATCGCATAGCCGTGCAGAAGCCGTGTAAACAGCTCCAGCGCTACCGGATAGCTGAAGGTGCTGACCAGTGTGTTTGCTGCAAATTTTTTCCCGAATACCGCAAATCCGATCAGAAACATAACCGTATTGAACAGCAGTACAAACACGGAGACGGAACAACCCATCATGTGGTGCACAAACAGCGCAATTCCCGTCGTTCCGCCGGTAATCAGTCCTCCCGGCACAATGAACATTGCCACACCGAATGCATACAGGCAGTTCCCCAGAATCACCACGCACGTCTCGAGCACTCTTTTCCAAAATTCATTCATCTTTCCTGTCTCCTCTGATCAGATTTCTTATCAGCTTATAAATACCCCGCACAACCGAGAACACAAGGAACATTACAATGAATCCGAATACACCCATCACAATGTCTGCAAATTCCATATTGCCGGTGCCTGTTACTTTCTGCCCGATCTCTATGGCAAACGTGATCACGATAATCAGTGTCAGCACATAAATCCACGCAATTACCATGACATGATCATGCTTTTCCAGCCATTTAAAAACAGGATACACGACAAAAATGAATCCCATTCCCATCATACCAATGACGAGAAAATGCAGTTCTTTATCTGTAAAATTGTATTCATACGCATCATTCAGACGAAGAATGTGGCTGTGAATCTTCGCAATCCATTCCACAATCCAGTACAGCAGCTCTTTCATAATTACCTCCTGCTTCTAGTTTTTGGAATAAGATTACTACGAATCTCAGCCACATGCAAGTCAGCGTATTAGCGGAATAAAATCTCAGCACAGTGTATTTTTGTACACCGTTCCTCCTTTCATAATCAGGCGCAGATGATCGGTGTCTGCAAGAACCGATACACTTTTTGTCGGATCTCCATCCACCAGAAGCAGATCTGCATAGGATCCCGCCTCCAGCACACCGATCTTTCCCTTCGGGTAAGGATTCTGGTAGGTCGTAAGTGCAAACACCTCGTTTGCAGTGCCCGTCAAAGCCCTCAGCGCCCGCATTGTGCCGAAGCGCTTTTCGTAATACCGGATATCCTCGCTCTGCTCCACCTGATAATCCGGTCCCGTGATCATCATATCCGTTCCGAACAAAAGCCTGATATCCTCATGCCGGTTTAAGATCTCGGTAGCCATCAGTTTGATGTGGGATGCACCGCGGTAGAATTGCTCGCGCACTGCCCGGATGATCTCCGGCACCCCGTCCACCAAAACGGTGCTGGACGGATGCCTGTACTGGATGTCGCGATAGGTATGCGCATACTCCGAATCCCCATGCCCGCACGTCTGGCTGATGTAGGCACCGCAGGGATAGATGCGCGGTCCCGGAAGCACACCCTCGTCAAACGCCAGCTTTAATCCCTCGCTCACACTTCCCGCATCACGGAACGTAGTAAACCCGGCCATCAGCGCATCCTTACATTTTGCGACGGTCAGCACCGTGGCGTAATCCACCGGGAATTCTCCCTTTGCGAACAGACATCCCAAGTGAACATGCGCGTCCGTCATTCCCGGCATCGCCACCATGCCCGTGCCGTCAAATACCTCGTCAAAATTTTCTTCCGATACTTCATCCGCAGTAATCTCTGTGACAATATCGTCCTCAATGACAATCTTTTTCCCTTGCGCCAGCCCGCTGCTGTGCCCATCGAATACCGCTGCGTTTTTGATCAGCTTTTTTCTGTGTTTTTCCATGCCTTATCCTCTGTGGGACTGTGCAGCCTTACGCACACTGCCCGTCTTATGAAAATTTATCACGCACCACTTCCGCCAACAGTCTCGCTGTCATATCGACTCCCAGCGTTGCACTGTTGACCATCAGATCCATATGGTTCATATCGTTCGGCAGATACCCCGCATACCGCATATGATAGGCATCTCTCGCCTTGTCCACATCGCGGATCATCCGCTTCGCCGCCTTTGTGTCCATGCCGAGATCATTGACACAGTTGACAATGCGGTCTTCGTACGGCGCATAGATAAAAATTCTGATCAGATGATCGCAATCCTCCAGAATTGCGTCCGCGCATCTGCCGACAATGATGCAGGATTCCTTCACGGCAAGTTTTTTTATCATCTCGCTCTCCGTCTTAAACAGGGCATCCTGCGTCGCCGTGGTTCCGCTGCCGAGTGGGAAACTCATAAACAGATACTTTGCCGACTCCTCCAGATTGCTCGCTTCCTTTAACGGAATGTTATGAACTTTGGACGCCTCCTCCACAATATCTCTGTCGTAGTATTCAATTTCCAGAAGTTCTGCCAGTTTCTTTGCAATCGGTCTTCCCAGACTTCCAAATTGTCTTGAAATTGAAATCACATATTTCTGCATATCTTTCTCTCCTCTCCGTCTTCGCACACAGCTATGACTCTTCCTTTAAAATACGTTTTAAGAATTTTCTGGTTGCCTCCTCCTTCGGATGATCAAAGATCTCCTCCGGCGTTCCTTTTTCCACAACCACACCGTCTGCCATAAAAATAACCTGACTTGCCACTTCTCTTGCAAACTGCATCTCATGTGTTACCACAATCATTGTGACTCCCTGTTTTGCGAACTGTTTCATGACATTTAACACCTCTCCCACCAGCTCCGGATCGAGTGCGGACGTCGGCTCATCAAAAAGAATGACCTCTGGATTCGCTGCCATTGCCCGTGCAATTCCGACACGCTGCTGCATGCCGCCGGATAGCTGTGCCGGGTAGTAATCGTACTTTCCTGCAAGACCGACCTTGTCTAAAAGTTCTTTTCCGGTCTTCTCGGCCTCTTCCTTTTTCATATGGCGTCCCACGGTAAGCCCCAGCGTCACATTGGAAAGAACCGTCTTGTTCACGAAGAGATTGTAATTCTGGAAAACGAAGGAAGTATTTCTCCGAATCTCCAGCTTTTCCTTATTTTTTACATTTTTTAAGTTATATTCTCTTCCGTTTAAGACCATCGAGCCTTCATCCGGTTTTTCCAGAAGATTCAGGCAGCGCAAAAAGGTGGTCTTACCGGAACCGCTCGGTCCGAGTATGACGATGACGTCCCCTTTCTGTACATCAAGATCGATTCCTCTTAAAATCACGTTATCTCCAAAAACCTTTTTTACATTTCTCACTTCTAATACTGCCATAGCCCTGTTTCCTTCCTATTATAATAATGTACGATGCCGTACCGCATCTCAGCCTGCCAGTGTCTTAACGCTCTTTGAAAATTTCCGTTCCACATAGTGGCTCAGCCGCTCTAACACAATTCCGATGCCCCAGAATACCAGGGCTGCCGCCACATACGCCTCCAGGTAAGAGTACGCCGCACTTGCCGCGTTGATGGAATCCGTCAGAATATCTGACACTCCAATGACCGACACTAACGCCGTTCCCTTTACCAGCGAGAGAATATCGTTCGTGAGCGGTGGAATGACCGCTCGCACCGCCTGCGGCACAATCACATGGAAAAAGGTCTGTGCTTTTGTCAGTCCCGAGGCATATCCCGCTTCATACTGTCCCTTGTCCACGGAGATCAGACCGCTTCTTATGATTTCCGAAATACTGGCAAGACTGCAGAACACCAGAGCTGCAATCGCCACATACATCAGACTGACATCCTTGATCGTCTTCTGTGAATGAAAAAATGCTGCGATACTGGAAAACTGCGTCGTCCAGATCAGGTAAAAGATGAGCAGAACCAGATTCATTGGAAACGCTTTGCTCAGTGCCATAAGCACATCCATAACCGACTTTAACACCGGCACTTTATAGACTCTCACCATTGCGCACCAAGGAGATCTTAGATTATGTCACATCGGAATTCTGTGAGATCGGCGTTCTGCTGAAAAACCGCGAGAACCGCGTTCTCGACTGGGAGATGGAACAGCAGGAACTTGAGTTTCATCTGCTGGCAACCATGCGCCCCAAAGTCTATGTTCCCAAGCAGCATCCGCTCGCCGGCAGGACGAAGGTATCGATGGAAGACCTGGCTCCCTATATCTACAGCCACTATTTTCAGGGCATTGACAGTTCCAGGGACCGCTTCTTCTCCGAGGAACTGGTGGAAAATACCGTCGCCAGGAAGACGATCACCATCACGGACGAGATGGCGGACGCCAGCATCGGCATGGCGTTAAACACTTACACCATCGGTTCCGGCATGTCCGGGGAAAACCTGCTGGAAGAAGATTACGCCGTCATGAATCTGGACACGCATCAACGGATCGAACTTGGCTGGATCTCCCGCAGGGATCACGAACTAAGTAATTTCGGCAAGCGCTTTCTGGATCTGCTGGCAGAAAAACTCAACTCCATGCAGTTGGATTAGCGAATAGGTAATCTTTGGACACGTTTTTGTGTAATAGGAACGAAGTTTCCTATTACACGAAAAAGGGACAGGGGGCGCACAGCACTTCGTGCTGTGCAGCTCCCTGTCCCTTTTCTCCTGTCATCTGCAGGCGTATCGCTTAGTAAACATGCTTTTTCGACTTGTGGGCTTCTCTCGCTTCCTCGACCGCCTCATGGTCTGCCATATTCACCTTTGCTGCTACTTTTTTCTTCTTCAACGGATGTTTTGGATTCTTATCTGACATGATCATACGCTTCCTTTCTCTCTGTCATCCTTATCCTTCAATCGCAATGTATTTCTTCTGCTCTACTGCAGGCTTTGCTTCCTTCTTCGGAACAACCAGCGTTAAGATACCGTGCTTGAACTCAGCCTTGATATCCTCCTCGGTTACGCCCTCGCCCACATAGAAGCTCCGGCTGCAGGCACCTGCATAACGCTCTCTGCGGATGTAACGTCCGGATTCTTTCTCCTTCTCGTCCTGATCCAGTCCCTTGGCGGCACTGATGGTCAGATATCCGTCATCCAGCTCTACGGTAATCTCATCCTTCTTGAAGCCCGGAAGATCAACTTCCATCTTGTAGCCATCCTTCATCTCCTGAATATCTGTCTTCATCAGGTTACCGGCTCTTCTGCCGTACAGCTTCTTGTCAACTTTGCGCAAATCTCTGTCATCGAAAAATGGGAAATCATCAAACCAGTCATCAAATAAGTTCTCTCCAAAAATACTAGGTGTTAACATAAGTCATCTCTCCTTTTCTACTTCGTACCTGCCTTCGGCAGATACACTCATGCTGTTTCCTTGTTTCTTTGGAACCGGGATGTTCTGGGAACTCATAGAACTCATTTCCTGTTCTCCTTTTGTTCCTCTCCTTTGTTCTGACTATGTTATAGCACCGTTTATTAGCACTGTCAAGTATTGAGTGCTAATTTTCTGTGAACTTTTTGTGAAATCCTGTAATTACTTGATTTTATGGCATTTCAAGCGTTGTTATCGTCCAACTACGCATCATTTTCCTTGATTTCCCCTGTTTTCTTCCCGAAGTACCGGCATCCGGAAGATCTGCACGACGAGCGGAAGCACCATGATAAACCACACGAGCGGCTCCGCCACAATAACACCGGTGTAGCCTAACATCGGCACAAGCGTGGCGGCGATCACGATTTTCCCGACCATCTCAAGCGAACTCGAAATGAGCGGCGTGATATGATCGCCCAGTCCCTGCATGGCGTTTCGGAGCACGCAGATCACCGCCGTCACATAGTAGAACAGCGTGTCGAATTTCAGGTAGTTGGTCGCATTTAAGATCACAACTTCATTCGTGCTTCCCGTCACAAGATATACCAGCCATCTGCCAATCGTGTAGCTCGCCACCGCGGAAAGCGTACACCAGATGCAGGTGTAGAAAATGCCGAGCCGGATGCCTTTTTTAACCCGGTCGATCCTGCCTGCGCCCAGATTCTGTCCGCAGTAAGTCGCCATCGTCTGTCCGAAGACACTGAACATCGTCATAAAAATCTCAGAAATTTTCCGCGCCGCCGTGTGCGCCACGATGATGTCCTGCCCCAGCTTATTGATCGCCGTCTGGAGTGTCAGCGAGCCGATATTGACCAGCGAGCTCATAAAGCCCATCGACAGACCCGACCCGAGCATGTTTTTCACCATCGCCGTATCCGCATCCCGGAAATCCTCCCGTGCAAGACGGAGCATTTCATACCGTCTTAGCATGTAGATCCAGCAGATCACAAACGCCAGAATCTGTGCCAGAACCGTGGCGGCGGCAGCTCCGCGCACACCCGCCTTTAACACCAGCACGAACAGAAGATCTCCCGCGATATTTAACGCCACCGACACTGCCAGAATCACGAGCGGCGTGACGGTATCCCCGAGCGCCCGAAGTGCTGCGGCACACGCGTCATAGAGGAATGTCGCAAGAAGTCCCGCTATGATGATAAATATGTAAGGTCCTGCCACCGGAATCAGATGCTCCGGCACATTTAAAAACCGCAGGATCGGCTGTAAAAACACCAGTCCTAGCACCGTCAGCACGACCGAGATCACCGTTCCGAGCACCAGGGAAGCGGCAAACGATTTTTTCACGCCCCGGATATCCTTCGCGCCGAACCGCTGCGCCGTGATGATGGCAAACCCGTTCGCCAGTCCGAGCAAAAAGCCGATGATGAGATTGCTGAGCGTCGTCGTTGCACCGACTGCGGCGAGCGCATCCTCCCCGAGAAAAGAGCCGACAATTCTCGTGTCGGTCACGCTGTAGGTCAGCTGCAGCAGATTCCCCAGAAATATCGGCAGTGCAAACGCAAGAATCAGCGTTGACGGTTTTCCTTTTGTAAGATCTTTCATTCGACCGGTCTCTCCTTTTTCGCTACCGGCTTGCGCCGGATTCTGTGATACTGCGGGCGGAGCGTCACCTCCGACACCGCCACGCCCTCTCTCTGCCCCACGATATACGCCACCGCGTCCGCGACATCCTGCGGCAGAAGATAGCTCTCCGTCTCCTCCCCCACCGTAAAGTCTGCATTGCGGTACAATTCCGTCTTCGTCATATCCGGGGATACCACCGCCACCCGCACACCGTATTTTCGCGCCTCGTCAAAGAGGCTGCGCGAAAAGCTCGCAAGTCCTGCCTTTACCGCGCCGTAGGCACAGCCGTGCGGATTCGACTGCTGCGCCGTCACGGATGCGATATTGACGATGCAGCCCTTGTTTTTCTTAAACCCGCGCAGCAGCTGCTGGCTTAAAATCATCGGCACTTCCAGATCTGTGCGCACCATCTCCTGAATCTTCTTCGGGCTTAGTTCCTCGTGCAGTCCGTAGTACGCGCTGCCGGCATTGTTGACAAGCAGCGTTACCCCGGCTTCCGCCACAATCCCCCGCACCAGCTTCAACATTTTTTCCGTGTCCAGAAGATCGCAGACCACCGCATGAAACAGCGGATTATCTGCAACGTCCGGAAACTGTTCCGCGAAACTGCTGCCGAACGAGCGTCCGATGCCAAACACTTCATATCCCATTTTGCACAGTCTGGCACTGATCGCCGCCCCGATCCCGGAGGACGCCCCCGTGACAATCGCCGCCTCGTTTTCTCTACACTGCTCCATGTATTCTCTCCTTATTCCTTCCACCGGAAAATCCGCTCTGCCGGAAGATAAGCGGCAAGTTTTTCCGTCATATACTGCTCCATCTCCTCCATGAACGCCGTCGGGTAATGGTACACCCCGCCGTCATTCTGGTAGGGGAACTGCACCACCGCCGAGTCCGGCTCATTTTTCCGCATCTTCTTCAGATAATCCTGGGAGATGCGGAAGGTTCCGACGCTGACATCCGCCAGTTTTTCCAGGTCCAGCGTCCCGCAGACCTGCGCAAACATCGCGTCATAGTGCTTCTTCCAGTCGCTGCAATAGATCATCGGGTCAAAGCAGAGACGCACCGAAAAGCCTTGTTCCATCGCCGCTTCCGCTCCTGCCAGCCGCCCGGCGAGCGAAGCCGTACCGTGCTCATATGCATCAATCACCTGCTGCGGTGAGATGGTAAACGCACAGATGACACCTGCCTCCGGCCGGACCGTCTGCCACAGGCTGCCTCCGGTTCCCTTGGTTCTAAGCTCGATGCGCAGCCGCTGCCCGCCGGTGTTCATCCTGCGCACAAACTCAATCCAGCGTGCCGCATAACCGGTCAGATGCTCTAACGCCAGCAGATCCGTGTCGTAGGACACGCACAGGTAGACCGGGTGCGCGGCAAGTCTCTTTTCCACTTCCGCAAAAATATCCTCAAGATTGACGAACACCACCAGGTTGGCGGACGGATACATTCCCTTCAGATAGCAGTATTCACAGTCAAACACGCAGTTCATCACACAGGAGGTGTAGTAAAAATGCTCATTTCCAAAGTTCTGGCAGACCGGCGCGCCGGGGTAGAGCAGCTCACCGTGCTTCGCCGCCAGAATCAGATTCTGCGCCGCATGCTGCCTGACATAGTCCTGCCTGCTCCGGCAGAAAACATCCTTATAGTGGTCGATGTCAATCACTTCCGCCTGCGGAAACTGCGCAAGCATCCGCTTAGTCTCCGGATCTTCCGCCACTTCCCGCTCCACATAAATATGGGAAAACGGCGGATTATAATAAGACCTGTTTAAGTTCTTCAAGCCGCACCTTCCCTTCCCGCCTGTCTTTGCACGGGAGCAGCCCCCGCGCATACCATTCTTCCAGTTCCGCTTTCCAGTCGTATCCGGTAAGCGCCGCATACGTGATATACTGCCGCGCCGACGCCCGCATCGTCTGCGAGCAGTGCAGCGCCGCAAAAAGCCGCTCCAGCACCGTCTCGTCTTCCTGCAAAATACCGTCGTTTCGCAGCGTCTCCTCCTCGTCTGCCGCCTCCCGCAGATTTGTAAGAAATGCCGCGACCTCCTTTACATACTGCTCCAGCAGCCCCGTGAGCGCCTCCGCCGTCATTCTCTCCTGCCCTGCAATTCCGAAATCCGATACCACCTTCAAAAAAAGCATCCGGTCCGGAGAAAAAAAGCGGATGCCTGCCTGATAGACGGCCGCCGCTTCCATATCATATAAAGCTCCGTGTGCCGCTGCTCTTTGCAGCGGCTGCATCCCGGTCACAAGTTCACGTTCCTTCCACGGGTGCCGGTACAGAATATCCGGATAGAACGTTTTCCCGGTTGCCTGCTCCGTGATCTTGTGACACACGTACAGGTCTCCGATCTGTGCGGCGTGTGCCGCCCCGTATCCGCTGTCCATGTCCCGGTCTGCCGGTTCACAGCCGCCTGTCGCGCCTTCTGCCGCCACGCATCTGCTGTCCATGTCCCGGTCTGCCGGTTTACAGCAGCCAGCCGCGCAGCAGCCGATATTGATGAGAAAGTCTGCCGCATCTGCTCCATCCCGCGCACATACTGCCGCGGTCGCCGCGGCCGCAGCAATCTCCCCCACGCCGGTCACAACCAGCCGGATGCCTGCGCTCTCATTGTCAAACACCTCAAACGGCGCATACGCCGTGTTCTTTTTTAATTCCAGTTCCCGGATGAGTCCGTGTGCCTCCTGATAGAGCGCCATCATCACATAAATCATCGTCTGTCTCTAACCTTTCCAATACGCCCGGATGGTGTCTTCCACAAGATTCTCTCCGATCACAATCAGAACATCCTGCCCATTTGCAATCGGCTTTCGCGTGATCTCCTGCTGTGTTGCATTGATCTCCAGCCATGTGCCATCCGGATTCTGCAAAAATCCCTTCACACGGAAAATATGTCCGCACGCCGGATCTTTCAACATCTTCTTCACCGCCGCCGTAACCGCATCCCCGTCCAGATGCATATCCAGAAAATACAACGACTCAAACGCCTGTCCCTTCGCAAAGTCCGGCTTCTCATAGCTTGCGATATAATAACCGCAGGAGAGAATCGCGGCAAACTCCTGATCTGGGAGCGATTCTGCGCCCTCGCACAAAATTTTCTGATCCGCCCGCTGCTTGCAGCCGAGCGCCGCAAGCGACCGCTTCAAATGCGCGATCGTATTCTGCCGCTGCTCCTCTGTCGCCGTGTCGCACTTGCTTAAAATCATACAGCCGGCATTTGCCGCCTGCGACGCCAGCAGGTACTCCGCCTCCGGTGAAAGTGTGTCCTCCAGACGCGCGTCCACCACAGCGATCACATTGCCGATCTCGTACCACTGATCCAGCGGCTCCTCATGCAGCACGTCAAAGAACTCGTCCATGTCGTAGATTCCCGACGGCTCCACGAGCACGCGGTCATACCCGCACATTCCCATGGCGATCAGCTTGGTGCGGAACCTTCTGCGGTGCGTCTCAGGATCGCAGCCGCCGGAGATCATCTCCAGTTCGCACTGCTCCCCCTCTAACTCCTGCAGCAGCATCATATCGACATTGACCGCACCGAAATCATTTTCCAGAATTCCGATATTCTGCCCCTGCTCCATCAGGCGCTTCGCATATTTTTTCAAAAACGTCGTCTTCCCCGATCCGAGGAAGCCCGTGATCAGATCAATTTTTACCATGGCAGTCCTCCCTATGCATCCGATCTGGAATATGCATTCTTCATCTGACTGCTGAGTTCAAATAAAACCTTGTCCAGGGTATCTGCCGTCTCCTTCTGCAGCATCTTCGCAATGCTGCGGTTTGCCTCCTCGCGAAGTCTTCTGCGCATCACAGCATCCGTCTCCTTAGCGAGGAGCTCGTCGTAGTGATGGATCAGCTCATGTCCCTTTGCCATCACATGCTCCTGATAGCGCTCGATATGGAACACCGAGCTCCGGTAGGACGCGTCTGCCATCGCCGCAATCAGCCGGCTCGACCAGTAAAAGTTCTCCGTGGACACCTCGCCTGTCGTGTTCGCCAGATATTCCGGTGTCTCCTCCACATCGGCATAGAATGGCACCAGCACGTTAAATGCGTTTGACGCAAATGCCAGCCACTCGATCACGCCGTTCTCCTGCTCCATCTGCGGGCGCATCTGGATCACAGCGAGAAAATCGTTCCGGTTGATGCCGATCGAGCGGTATGCACCGCGCAGGGACTTATCCCCGTAAGCGGCATACGGGTCATACGGTGTTCCCTGGAAATGGGAGGACAAGACATATTTGACGTCCTCCACCGTCACCTTTTTCTCCGGTACCATGCACCACGGAAGATCATCCGAAACCGGTGTGAAATCCGCATGCGGTCCGTCCCACACCTTCGTGTGCGGATTCAGATAGCGCTCCATGAACCACGCACGCGGCGTGTTGTATACATGATCCGCATCGTCATGACTGCCGAACGCGTCGCGCGGATGAAACTCGCCATCCTGTGAGAGATCCAGGTGATACGTCTTTACGAATTCTTCCAGATCCGCCGAGCACATATATTCCTTCTGCTCCCCGAGGGCATCGGAAAAATCAAACCGGTCGATTCCAAGCTGGTTCGGCATGACCACATAGACATCATCCGGCACTCTGCGCGCCATCCAGTGATGTCCGCCGATTGTCTCCAGCCACCAGATCTCATCCTGATCCTGAAATGCAATGCCGTTCATCTCATAGGTGCCGTACTGCTCCAGCAGGCTTCCCAGACGTCTGACCCCCTCCCTGGCGCTGCGGATGTACGGAAGCACGAGACACACAAGGTCTTCCTCGCCGATCCCTCCGCAGATCTCCGGCTGACCGTCCTCTGCCTTCTGATACACCACCAGCGGATCTGCGCCGAGCACGCGCGGATTCGAGGTGATCGTCTCCGTCGCCGTCATGGCAACATGCGCCTCATTCACGCCGCTTGCCGCCCAGATGCCTTCCTCGTCGACCGCGTTCGGCACCGCCGTGTAGCGCATCGGCTGCTCCGGCAGCTCGATCTTCACATGTGAAATCACAGACTCATAATGTCGCGGCTGCTCCTGGGGCTGCACGACCACAAATTTCTTCGGTGTAAAATGTCCCGAACCCGAATCGTCGTTGCGCGCAATCATCGTTGATCCGTCATAGGATGCTTTTTTTCCCACTAAAATCGTTGTACAAGCCATTATCCATTCCTCCTTGGTATGTCTATCTGATTTTCCTGCCTCTTCGCCGGAAGCAGAAATTCCTGAAAGCATATTCCACATTGCATAAGAATCATAGCACTTTTCGCTTGTCTTCTACAAGTCCCATCTAGGAACCGGACGGAATCCGCACGAGAATCCGCTCCCCGCCGCGCTCCGCCATGGCAAGCACCGGCACGTGCTTTTTCCGGAGCAGATGCACCACCGGATATGCCGCAAATACATCCCCCTCGACGTAAACGGCCTCCGGCCGGCACTGCAGGATCTGTTTCACATAATCCTTGTTCCGGAGTTTCCAGTCAGCTTTTTCCAGCGCCACTTCACCGTAACTGCCGTCCTGTTCCAGTTCCGGCAGCTCTGGCAGCGGCATGTGATAGATCTGCGCTTCCGCCATCCCCGGCAGTTCTCTTAAAAGTTCATCCGCTGTCTCTCCGCCGCCCACGTTTACAAACGCCTTCTCCTCCTTAAAGCTGTCCAGACTGATCCGGCATGCCTCTACTGCATCGGAAAGTTCCCCGACCGTCATGAGAAATCCACCCTTATGGCAGAAAACGGCGCTCTCTAAACCTGATGCCTCCGCCAGTTCTTCCTTTTCCAGTCCGAGCCAGCATTCCGGGAAGCTGCACTTATAATGGAGAGAATACTCCCGCTTCTGCGGCTGGATACAGTATCCGCCCCGGTTCGACGGGAAAATCACAAACGCAATCCCGGTCTCCGACAGGCGTTTCTGGCACGGGATAAAATAGGGCAATATCAGAATCGCGGCATCGCGCTCCGCCGTCTCCCCGGACACTACGGCACGCTCATGCGCCGCCAGCACTTCCTCGATCTGACGGTCGGCGCGCTCATTTCCGCGATAGCGCTCGAATTTATTTTCAAGAATCATGCCCGCCACGCTGACCGCCTGAAAAAAGGCGGCGTCGCTTCCGCCCTGCGCATCCCATGCCGGGTTAAAATTGCCAATGAGCGTCGCCAGCTCGTTTTTCTCCCCGGTGTTGTCGTTATTATCCAACGGCTGTACAAACGCCTCGTCAAATTCCGCCGCCAGCTCCTCCCCGAGGATTGCTCCCCCGAGCTCCTCCCACAGCAGTCCGAACGCCGCATAGGGCACACCGTTCTCCCGCACCCGGCTGTCTTTCTGATGATGGTCGTACCGTCCTCTTCCGATGTCAAACACGATCCCGGCAAAATTCTCCGGCACCCTGTTGCCGCGCGTAATTACAATCTCCGGATTCAGGTAAAGCAGCAACGCCGCGGAAAACACATCGTCTGCATGAAATTTCCCTCCGTGTGTAAACGCCACCGCGTCTTTTCTCTGAATCTGTTCCAGTAAGTCTTCCGTCATTCTTTTTCTCCCTCATTCGCTTCTTCCATCACAACACTCGCCTCCGGCGCACTGCCCGCCTCCACATAATCGAACCGGAGCACCGCCTGCTGCCAGTTCACACTGACTCTGGCGCTTTTTCCCCGCTCCCTGCCGGCCGCGGAAATCTGTTCTAACAGTTCCCCCAAGACCTCCCTGGTGAGATACCCGCCCCTCCAGTGAAAGGTAAACGTTTTTCCTTTTTTTGCTGTCTGAAGCGCACGTTTATAGACATCCTCCACCTTCGTGAAGGAAAGCTTTTTCTCCCGATAATAAAAATGCTGTGCATCCGTACATTCCGGCACAGGCGCGATCAGGGGCTGATGATCCCGGAATACGCTCTTGTCGCAGAGATTGAAATAATCGTACCGGATCTGTGCTCCCGCACCGAGCGTGTTGTCAAATGTGGCATCCAGATGATAATACTGCCCGCCGATTTTTACAATGTTCCACGTATGGCGGTATTTGATCCCCTTCTCTGGGCAGTTTCCGCACAGAGCAATCACGCACCAAATGCCAAGCGCATCGCAAAGCACCTTTACTGACTTTGCGATTCCCTCACAGACGCCCACACCCTGTCCGAGAGGACCTATGATCTCATGGGAATACGGCTTTTTCAGCTTATCGTAGTGCACGTTTTCGCAGATAAAGTCATGGACGTATTTTTCTTTCTCCCACTCGGAGAGATTCTGCGCCGCGCGCGCCAGTTTTTCCACCCGCGCCTTCATCGCCTTCTGGTGCTCTCTGATCTTGCCTTTTTCAAAGAGGTATTCCGGCAGGAACACAAGGTTCGCCGACTCCGGATAATACCGGTACTTGTAGCCGGTCGCCCAGAAAATCTCCGGATGATCCAGCCGCAGCAGAAAAAATACCTGATAGAGATCCTCCGCCTCAAGGCGCGGCATCGGAATGGAATCCTCCAACGCCAATAGTCCCTGCAGCATCGCATGATATGCCGCCTGCTTTGTTTTGTCCATTTTGCTGTAATAATATGCTTCCATCGTTGTCCCCGTGTAGTTATATGGGCAGGGCTATGATCTGGATTTCCTATTGGATTCCCGGAATTGGGCTTTTTCCTCGATCCGGTAGGTCTCCGGCATGTTTTCTGCCACTTTCCGCTGGGATTCCTGCCAATTCCAGACTCAGCCTTCCTGCCCGGCAGGCGTCTGGCTTCTCCGGTGCACTCTCCGTCTCACAAAGTAAAAGCAGACGACTTGTAAAATAATGGTGATAATCCATGACGCCGGATAAGAAATAAACAGAATCGCCAGTGATCTGTGATATGGGAAAATGCCAAAGATCCACACCACTCTCGTGCCGACCGTTCCGATGACCGACAACACCATCGGCACCGCAGAATATCCCATGCCGCGCAGCGCCCCCGGGAACAAATCCATCCAGCCGCAAAGAAAATAGGTGATCGTCGTGTATGCAAGGATCTCCATACCGCACGCAATTACCTCGGCATCCTCCGTGTAGATCTGTAAAATTTCCGGTCCGAACCCATAGCAGATGCATCCCAAAACTACAGCGACCACGACCGATAAGATCATGCAGTCTGCCAGCACGCGATCCATGCGCTTTAATTTTCCAACGCCGTAATTCTGGCTGGTAAAGCTCATGCACGCCTGTGTGATGGAGTTCACCGAGACATACAAGAAGCCGAGCAGATTATTTGCCGCCGTGTAGCCTGCCATCGCCGTCGATCCGAACGAATTGACCGAGGACTGCAGGAGCACATTGGAAAAGTTAATGACCGTACTCTGGATTCCTGCCGGAACGCCGACCGAAAAGATCTGCTTCAAGTAGTACCCTTTCATGCCAAGTTCGGAAAACCGCAGCCGGTAACTGCTCTCCGACTGGCAGAGGCAGCGCAGCACCAGCACGCAGGAAATCATCTGTGAGATGACCGTGGCGATCGCCACACCGGCAACACCGAGCTTGAATACAATGACCAGCACCATATTCAGGCACGCGTTGATGACTCCCGCAATCATCAAAAACAGCAGCGGGCGCTTCGTGTCCCCAACGGCGCGCAGGATCGCCGCGCCATAATTGTAGAGCATAAAAAACGGCATCCCCAGAAAATAGATCCGCATATAAAGTGCCGACAGCCCGATGACGTCATCCGGCGTCCCCATCAGCGCCAGCGCTCCCCTGGAAAAAACAAGTCCCACCAGAGCCATGACAATTCCACTGACCAGTGCCAGGGTTATCGCGGTATGTACGGTCTCAGATACCTCTTTCTCACGCCCCGCCGCATAGAAACGCGCCGTCAGTACATTTGCCCCCAGCGAAATTCCGATAAACAGATTCGTGAACACGTTGATAAGCGCACTGGTCGATCCCACCGCCGCCAGCGCCTGACTGCCGGAGAACCTGCCCACCACGATAATATCTACCGCATTGAACATCAGCTGCAAAATGCCCGACAGCATGAGCGGCAGCGAGAAGGAAATCAATTTGTCCATAATCGTTCCGTTGCACATATCGATCTCATATTTATTCTTTTTTGCCGTTGTCCGTTCCACCTCTGTCACCTCTCCTGTTCTGTGTCTTATCTGTTTCAGCCACTGCCCGTTCTATCTTTTCTTAAATCCAGTTAAAGTCTCCGCCGGTAATCGCAAGGCTTAAGAGCGCATCCATTTTCGCCACTTCCTCCTCGCCCTCGATTTTCTGCAGAAGCACTGCCGCATCTGTCACGTCCGCGAGTGTTTCATCCGGCCCGATCTCATAATCAATCTCCGCAGCACAATCCGGGCAGGGAATCCGCGCTATCGTCTGCAAGGACAGAAACCGATTCCCGCACTTTTTACATTCATAATATCCGCACTGCTTTGTGCCATCCGGTACATAATACATGGTAAAACCTCCTTTTGCCTGTCACTATGTATCTCATTTTAGCATGATGGCTTTTAAAACACAAATGCAGGGTATGTCTTGAAACAAGACATACCCTGCAGGGGAGAGTCGGAAGATGGCGGCAAATGACGGGCAATGGTCTATCCTTACCAAATTGATTTTATTTGAATTACAATTTCTTCTCCACCTTCTCCAATTCATCCAACAATGCCGGTTTTCTTGGGTATCTCTGCTTCAATTCCTCAATTAAAGACTTAGCGGTATCATTACCCTTCCATTTTATAAGCTGTGCAATATTCTTCGTTATCTTCTTATATTCTCGTCTATCCTTTGCCTGAGCACAACTTTCACTTGTTTCCTTATAACACAACTCATATATCTGCTCCGGATATTCCTTCACCAAATATTTTCCATAATAAAACAAATCATACGGATTCTCCATTACATCTTCAAGTAATCTCTTCTTTTCATTTTCTGAAATAAGAACACTGCGGTAGCAAACAGTTCGCCTGCTATTCTTTAATTCATCCAATAGGCTCTCGTAATTCTCATTCCATGCACCACACTCTTTATAAATCTGTTTCAAAACACCCCAGAACTTCTCATTTCCCATTAATAACAGCTTTTTTGCCTGTGCGATTTGCTTTTCCCTGTTGTTTGCTGTCTTATATATGTCGTATAGCATATTATTCCAATCTTCCGGATCACCATTACGATAATGCCATGTATTTTCTGCATTTGCCTTCTCTAAACAAAGCTTCTCTGCTTCATCATAATTCTTCTCTTCCATAGCATCCTTAATCGCTATAATACGGAGTTCCTTTATCAAAATATTCTGATATAACTCCTTCTGCGTATTCTCTTTGCCATATAAATGTCTATGTAAAAGATATCTTACAATCAAATCTTCTTTTTTCGTGTATTCCGGAAAATAATCCTCCCGCGAAATTTCCAACAAAGTATCCAAAACCTTTTCAAGTTTCTTTGCACTCTTTTCATCACACAGGCAAATCCCACTTTTCAGCAGGTTATAACGCCAGTCAGTCCAACCATCAAACACACTCTTTTTTGCCTCTTTTATAATTAATGCAAGTGCTTGATCCCGCATTTGTTTGTCTTTTTTTTCGATTTCTTTTGTGCATTTGTCTATCAGTTCGTATGTACACATGATAACATCTGTAAGCATTCCCGAACTACTATCCGCATGAGATGCTAACTTAACACCGGATACCAAAATGTATGCAGCCGCCTCAAGTGCAGCCATATAGCCACGCTTTTCTAAGGTCTCAGCACACATATCAAGGCAGTCATGCATATCCATACAAATATTATCACAGCTGCTCCAACCAATGTATCCCCGATGGGTGTTACATTTAATTGATGCAGCAATTGTTTTTTTCACTATCGGTATAATATCTTCTGTGGGTATCATAGCAGCTCCTTTCTTTTATTCAACAATATCAATCTTATGCCTTTCACACCATTGCTTTGCGATTTTTTCATAATTTTACACATTTATTATATCAATTAAATTCGGAATAAACTCTCTGAAGTACCTTCTATTTTTCCAATCATTTATATTACCAATAAATGCTATTCTATATTTTGCTCTGGTGCATGCAACATTAAGTATATTTTCCCATTGGAAATCTATCTACTTCCAACCATTTTTCATGGAATAAACATCGCTATCTATCATTATCCTTTTTTGTTTTTCTACCAATAATGAAGTGGTATATTTTATCAAATTCTCATTATTCTTATAGTTTTTCTGAACATTTTCTATTTCGTCCAAATAAAAACTGGTAAAGTCACTTGTTTCATCTTCTTTTTTTTAACCTTTGCACGCATATACTTTATCCGAAGCACTTTTTAGCCCAATTTCGCTTTCAGCCTTAATTCTCAGTTTATCAACGATTAGATGATACTCTTTTTGTAAGGATATCTAATTCAGAAATTGTTAATCTAAAAAAGGTTAAGAACCTTGATTTAAGCTTTGTAGGAACAATTTGTATGGAATTGTCTAATGGAGATGTAAGTTATGTTTCCAGAAGATATGTTTCTAAAATCAAAAGACTATTAGGATTATGAGGTGATCTTTATGAAGAAAGAATTAGTTAGCAGAATTGTAAGTGGATTGTTAGGCGGAATTGTAATTTGTTATCTAATTACTATAGGCATTTCAATTTCCTTGGGTAATGGTAACTTTTATCCATGTGTACCAAGCCTGATAAAACAATTCGGAAATGAAATTACAGCAGTCATTGTTCAGACCATATTGAGTGCTCTTCTAGGTGCTGGATTTGCTGCAAGTTCTCTTATATGGGAAAAAGATGATTGGAGCATTTTAAAACAAACAAGCGTTTATTTCGCAATTGTTACAGTTCTTATGATGACAGTTGCTTATGTATGCGAATGGATGGAGCATTCTGTTAGAGGTGTATTATGCTACTTTGCAATATTCTTTGCCATTTTTATAATTGTATGGGTAATTCAATTTATAATTTGGAAAAGACGTATCTCAAAAATCAATTCCAAGATAACGTATAAGAATTAAAGAAAAAACCTGTTATTATCTCAATTTAAAGTGATTAACGACTCTGATTAACAGTTCATCATTATAAACATACACTTATTTTTCTAAGGGGCTGTCATCTCGAAGACAACCCCTCATTAATTTTTAACACATTAATTTCCAAGCATTTCGTAAGAAACTAATTGGGCTAAAGGAATACGGGTTTTGCTATGCCGATTTAAAGGCATTGGCTCTTCATCAGAATATCCAATCAACAATATATTGACTGGTTCAAGTGTATCTGGCAATTCAAACTCCTTTTTTATAATATCAGGTTTAAAATAACATACCCATACAGTTGCTAATTCCAATTCCGTAGCTTCCAACATCATGTGATCAGTAACAATTGATGCATCAATATCTGTCGTTTGTTTATTATCAAATGGTCTTTTCCATGCAATTGAATGATCACTGCAAACAATAATTGCAAGCGGAGCACTATAAATGTTTGCCGCTTCACCAATCTTATCTAACCCTTCTTTTTCCTGAACTACCAATAATCTTACAGGTTGTAAATTTGCTGCTGTTGGAGCTACATGTGCAGCTTCTAATATCTGTTCCAATTTTTCCTTTTCAACTCTCTTATCCTTATAACTACGGACAGAATAACGAGTTTTTGCAATATCTAAAAAATTCATTTCACTATTCCTGCCTTTCTATTGTATCTTCGACCGGTCTGTATTATAATTATATCTCAAACAATCAAAATGACAAGAATGCACTTTTGGGGTATATACTATACAAAAAGTAAGTAAGGAGTTGTTTATCATGAAATCAATATGTAAAAATACATTTAATTGTCCCGTTGAAGCTACTATACAATTAATCGGAGGAAAATATAAAGCGGTCATTCTTTGGCATTTAATGAGTCAAACTCTACGCTATAGTGAAATTCACAAAAGAATTCCAAATGCAACCGATAAAATGCTTGCCCAACAATTACGAGAATTAGAAAAAGATGGATTGATTAACAGAACTGTATATCCAGTTGTTCCACCCAAAACAGAATATTCATTGACTGACTTTGGTCAGACGCTTGCTCCTATTCTTGATGCCATGTGTGATTGGGGAACCGATTACCTAAAATGATAACTTTTATCAAATGTTTTCTCCCTATTTCTTTTAAAAAACTGCAAGCATTTTGCAAGCACAGAAAACGGGAAGCCGCATAAACACTGGCTTCCCGCTGTTTTTACCTTATTCAAACTCATTTACTTGAGAAATTCAAACCGTTTTTTTCTATTCTTTTCGTACTTCTTTTGCGTATCATTTGATACGTTTTTCGATATATTCATACCGTTCAAATGCTACTGTACCCAAAATGTACCCAAAAGAAACTTAAATGGAAACAAATCTTTTTGCTATGACATCAGTAATATTTAACTCCTTTAGCTTGTAAGTAGCAATAACATTTTTCCAGTTCTTTCTCATCTTATTACAATTTGTAATATAATCCTGTAAATCCTCTTCCTCTTTAAAGTACTGCTCCAAGTACGTTCTCCACTCAGTTTCCGTTAGTCGAGCTAACAATCTGTTCGCTATATCTTCAGCAGACCAGCTTGTTCCATACTGATTTCCTAACTTTATAAAGAGTATTGCAGTTATACAATCTTTTAAAGCTAAGGGAGGAATTACCGTTCCTAGATCCTCTAATAGCTTTATCTGGCTAGGCTCATTATAAAAATTATTCATTGAGAAATGAACATCTTTTAATTTACGTGCAACCGCAATATATGTACGAGATCTTTCGTTTTCTTTGACATAGTCAAATCCATGAACGGCTACCATTATTTTACTAAGCACATTTACGCGCTTAGTATCTCTGTTGCTTTGATAATCTGAATACATGTCTGCAAGAGCTCTTCTCTCATCAAACTTTAATCTCCCCCATGCCATCGGGAAAAAGCTGTTCATGTTGATTGAAACATTATCGAACTCAATCCCTTCCGTTTCAGAGAACAAATTCAGCAAAGATCTAACTGTTGTTTTCAAGTAAAAATAGGGGCATGATTCAAACATAACCTCATCATCTTCAAAAAGTTCTGATATTCTGCCTGTTTTTAACTTCTCCCTAAAATCATTAAATTGAAGCCCAAAAGAATCTTCATTGTTATATAAAATATACTTAATTCCATTTTTTATAATAATATTTGCCTCATCTTTTGGCATTTCTTCATAATCGTCAGCCTCTGTATTCTGAAAAAAATTGTAATATTCATTAGCATTAAGAAGTTGCCTTTTCCCTTTTTTATCTATAAACCCGAGTTCATTAGCTAACTCAATAACTTTGTATGCAGGCAGTTCTCTAACATACTCCAAATCAGTTGTCTCGACCATGTCTGCTACAAATTCTTCACCCAATGACAGGATTCTTCTACGAAGAATGCTAATCGCTCTTGGCCAAACATGCTCCGTGGCAGTTGCAAAATCCCCATCCAAATAATACTTTACAACTTTTGCTTGAACAGGTTTGGGCAAAGCGATTCCATACGTGATTAATTGTTCAACATTTGTCTCTAATGGTAATTGCAATCCCGCTGGATTACATATTTCTAAACAAGGATTTAAATTATTCATCAATTCAGAATATCGTAAGGTGGTAAGCCCATTATTAGTATTCTGAGATATCTCAGCATTCATCACCATTACATCTCCTCCAATCTCTGTCACACGATGCTCATGTATATTTTGAATTTCTCGTAGCAGTTCCTTTTCATCCGAATAACGTTCCTCAACATTGTTGGCAAAACATTTACTAAGAATACAATTAATATTATCCCATGCATTTCTTTCCAATACCTTGGAACGCAAAATCCCCTGGCATCGTTGCCTAAGATGCGGTTGTTTTCCCTCTCCATCAAACAACGAATTTGGAATACAGCCCGTCAATAAGTATAAAAACACTGCAGTTGCCTGAGTAATATCAGATTGCGGCATTCTCTTCTGTTCAGAGGATCCACTCACCAGCTCGGGCAAAAGAATGAATCGATTTCCAAGTTGCTGATTTGTTTCTGTTATTCCCTCTTGTTCTTCACGATTAAACGACAATCCAAAATCTATAAGAACAAAAGACATCAGCTCACCGTTTGGCAACATAATATTATCTGGTTTAATATCCCTATGAATGATATTGTTCGAATGACAATAGTATAAAACATTCAGCAATTCCACAAAGAAATTAAGCGCCGTATCAAAATCCGTATCATGTGATTCAACATATTTTTCTAGAGATATTCCTTCGATAAAATCTGCAATATAATACAGTTTTACAGTTTCGTCGCCATATCTATCCGCATTTGATTCCACAATTCTCATCAAATGAATACTATCTAACCGAGAAACATTCTGGACTTCATAATGCATTCTCTTTCTACGCTCTGAATCCTTTTGTTTATGCAAAAACTTTAATGCATATTCCGCTTCACTTGTGTTTTGTTCGGCTACCTTGTATACAGTTCCTTGGCCTCCCCCTTCGCATTCAGCCTTAACCAGCCACTTTCCAGCAATAATATCTCCAGCCTTCATTTTCCCTAACAGGCTTTTAAAGCCATTCTCCTTTAATTATTTTATGCCGCTATCGCGTTATCATTTATGCTTTCTATTACCTTCCGAATTCCCATCCAGACATTAAGATCTGTAAATATCTCAACCATGCTTCCCTGATCCGTAAAAGGAGATTCCTGAAGCACGGACAGATCTTTCATCATGCCGTTATGAACGATATACTCGACAATCTGATTCACAAAGTATATCTGCCGGCTATCAAGGTTGTTGCTCTCCAGGTACTCTGAAAATGCTGCCTTGGCCGCATTCATATCAAGACCGACAATTTCGCGAACGAGCTCGCCCAAAGGCTTAGAGCCGTATTCCTGCTCATATTCTTCTTTGGTGCCAAGTTCAGACCAAAGGACCTTTTCCAGTGCCTCTATATCGTCATGAGACAGCGGAATGTTGGACTTAAGCTTCTTGATTGCCTCATTATCCTGGTGTTCACGGATATAATATTCCGCTTTTGCCTTGTAGTTCTTAAGGTCATCGTTTTCCAGCTCTGACTCATTCCAGGAAACATCAAGGATGTCATCCTCAAAGTTCGTATCATAACGAAGCTTGGTATGAGGAATATATTTCATGAGATTACGGAGTTTTTCTCTTATTTCCTCAAACTCCCCGCAGAGAAACTTATTATCCCTATGAAAGCTTGATTTTTAAAGCTTTTAATGGCGATTATTACATCTTTTATCACAATTATTTTATGTTTTCAAAAATTCAGGTATCATATGGGTATCACATACTTTAGTACTTTTCGTATAAATCTAATATATCTTCATACATAATTTCATCTTTATCTTTGAACCTCTTTTTTATTTCATCCAACTTAAATCTTGCATTTATAAGGACATTATCAATCGTACAATAATTATGTTTTGTTGCTAGTTGAATTATAATTTCATATAATATCTCATCAATATAACTATGTAAATGTTCTCCTAACGCCTTTAAATTTTCTGTATTTTCTCCTGAATGTATTATAGCATTTCTAGTCCTATACATTCGACGCAAATGCCATCTTACTCTTTTCTCGTATCTTTCAATCTCCTTAAGATAGCCATTTTTTTCATTAAAATTAACACATAACTGAGAAATGCGACTTCTTAATAGCGGATACTTTGCCAATTCAGAGATTAATCTTTTCCTTAGCTCCTCAAATTTCTTTAATAATACTATACATGCTAATTTTTCATATTCATCTATATCTAAATCAACTTCACTCATAATTTCTTTATACTTGTCCTCATTAATATTTGCCTTTACATAATCATGAAGCTCTTCAAATATATTCTTAATATAATCATTAAGTAAAATCGGAATAATTGCATCCTCTATCTCAATCATCTTCGAATTATCCCTTTTCTTAACACCCAATATCTCCAAAATTGACCATAAATTCAAAAAGCTATTCTGCATATCTGAGTCATCAATTGCAGTATTGTGAATTTCTAATAATTTATTAATTTCACTAAATGAATTATGCGCATTATTAAGCAATGCAGTAATTAAGACTTCTGAATTTTTCCCTATTGTTTTATCATCATAATCTTTAGAATACGAATATCCTTGAGGCAATATATCTGTTATTAAACACTCATCATTTTCAGATACTACTAAACACTTTTCTAGATACCACTCATCTCTTCTGTTCCCTAGAAATTTATAAAATCTTAAAAACAGATTGACAATTCCATATGCTTTTTGTGCTGCCTTATTTTCATCTAACGATTCAACTTCGAAACTAATTTGTATATATTTATTTTTATCATATTTTAGCCTTGTTGAAAACTGATCCTGCTCAAAATTTGCATTTAACCTCGTTTCTAATATTCTTTTAAACTGCTTTGCTTTCTTATCTAAGCATATATAAACTCTGTATTTTCTCTGCTTAAAATCAAATCTCCCAAAATATTCGTCAAGTACTTTTGTACTTGATATACTTTCATTATCCCAGAATGTATTATTATATCTATAAATAAATTCTTGACTATATCCCCCATTTAACAGTGTTGGAAGATAACATCGAATTGCAGATTCTATTTTCTTCTTCTCTTTAGGTTGTATAATTATTTGTTTCAAATAATCAACGCACATTTCATTGTAATTATGAAAATAATGGAACAAATAGTGAATAACCCTTTCAATATCTATCAAGCTAGACGAATTTAGCGTTTGAACAATATATTTTATTTTATCATCTGACATGTTGTCTTTTATAACAATATCATTTTCGAATGTGTCAATAAATTCTTCTAGTATATACTTTAAATGCCCATCGTTAATCACATTTTTCTTAACAAGCTCGCTTGTATATAAATACTCCCACATAAGGAAATATGAATTATATACTGGGACTTTATATAGATGACTTGTATAATAAAACAACATTTCTTCAGTTTTTTGTGCAAAAAATAGCATTCCATCATGTTCATAATCATTCGACCATTGACCATTTATTTTGAATTTCATAATCCCCCTCCTACGCAATTAATTTTTACACATAACTTTTTGATTTACCTTTATATTCTCATTTTTGATAATTCATGTTCTACATTTTGTTTTTCCAAACTGATATTTTCAATTATATATTTTCTAATATCATCAAATATAGAATATGGCGATTCCGAGAAAATACTTTTTTCTAAATTATGCATTTCGGATAATAATCTTTCTTTTCTTTCATTACTTAACGCATTCCATACTTTAGGATTCAAATACCAATTATCCGTACCATATATCATCACAGCTTCTATAAAATTTAGCATTGCTAATGGATGATTTAATCTTGTATCTACTACATTTGATAGTTCAGATGATATATTCCCACAAAATCCAATTGTTATTAATGTATTTTTTTTATTTGGAACTACATCCACCGAGCATAAGTATTCTTGATTATCCAAAACTATTTCTGTACATCCACATATACATACAGGAAAAACCATATCAATTACCACGGAATTAACTGTTATATCTGCATTATTTCCATTTATTATCTTCCAAAGACTCATTCTATATTTCTCAAGTTTGGTGCAAAAATCAATCAATTCCGTTCTATGATATATCAGGTTCTCTATATATTTATCATTGCCTTCTAGAATGACTTTTTTCAACGCATTTGTCGGGTCTACTTCTTTTAAATAATTATATGCAGATTGATTCCTAACTTTTCTATATCTTTCTTCTATATACTCACTTAATTCAATTCTTTCTTTAAACAAAAAGTAATTATATGCAATATTTCTGTATAATTGCTTTATAACGTCTTCTTCCTTAGAAATGGTTCCTTTTTTCTCATATGATTGAAAAATCATTTCATGTGCTTTACAGAAGCCTGGAAATGTAGAAGTTTCACCTATTCCCATTTCCTTCACACCAATAAATTGATTACTAATCGGATATCTTTCGATAAAAAAAGGGGTAATAATCTTTTTGTTATCAGCTATTATATCCAAAGACATTTTTCGAGGTATGGTATGTGATTTAATAATACTTTCATTATAGCAATTGGGACATATACATTTTTGCTTTTTCTTGCTTTTATTGTACATTCTCACTTGTTCTTCAAACAATATCTTTTTAATCAATTTTTCATTTTCCCCATCAAAAAGAACTCCTGTTTGGAGTTTGTCAGTTATTTCATCCAAACTTTCCATTGCCCATTTTTCATATTTATTTTCCATATATCAGTTGCCTTCTTCAAATATATCTTTTAAAACCTTAAATCAATTTAATGCTTAGTCACTACATTCTAATATTAATGCACACAAACCTGATTACCATCAATTTCATCAAATAAATGTTCCACATGCCCATCTTTCATTTCCAAGTTACTTTCTATATACTTTAACAGCTCCGTGTTATCCAAGTATATATACATCTGTGGTGCTACAAATCCAGGAACATTCTTTCTCAAGTCATCTAATGATATCTTAGATGTTTCCTGAAACTTAGCTATCTCCATCGCATATCTGTAATGGTAGGTTTCCATATATTCTTTTATTCGGGCAATGGCATTGCTATCTTCTTTATACTCTTCCATCCAGTCATATAGACAATGCCTTTTACCCAAGTATACAACACCTGTGATTGCTTTTACCGGTGAGCTAACATACATATATGCCATTATAGGTTCATCTGGAAAATTTCTCCTGTGTTCAAATATCTTCACACCAGATTTTATTTTTTCATAAACATCTGGTCTGAAACTTAATAGCATTTTTCTCAATGTTTGTACCGCCTTAATTCCATTTACATTCAATATTCAACACTGATGTCGGCATACCAATAAACTGCACATCAAACTTCAAACTAGGTTCAACCTTTGTACTTGCATTATGAATTCTGAAGCTTAATTGCCATCCATTATCCAAAAACATTTCTACTGTATTAGTGCTTCCAGGCTTGAACTCAAGTGCCACAAGTCTTGTAGGTAACTCTACTACTGGAACAGTAATTGCCGACACCTTATTTTCACTTGGTTTATTTAAAGTATCATGCATATTAAAAGTATGAATCATTGTAAGACGCTTACTATCACGGCTGACAACCTTATAGTAATCCTCTATTCCAATAAGATATTCTATCATCTTACGTGGCATATTCTTATCTTCTTTATATGCTCTATTAACCTCATCCATAAAAGCATGTAATAACGGTACATATACTACTTCGTCTTTGTCATTGATTTCAGACCATCTTGAACCGTTATCCTTTTCATTCTTCAACATATCAAATATTGGTTGAACCGCATCCCAATATGCATCACTACAAGGCATATCAAACCATTCTTTACCAAAATCAAGTTTATGACTTAATCTGCTATGTTTTACGGCATCGTGATTATGTTTGATACTTAATCCTATTTCCCACTCAATATCTTCTCTTCTAATAACAATATCTCTTACATCACCCTTTACGCCTGCTCCGTCCTTCTGAAATTCTAATGTCAATTCATCACTACTGCCTTCTGACATTTTAGGTTCCATTTCAAGTACTGTATCAATTGCTGATTCTGCTGATATCATAAATGTCTGCTGCATTTCCTCATCCATAAGAGCCCATGCCTTTTCATTTGCATGCAAGCTAGAATTATCAACTATTCTAGTTTTTCGCATCTCACATAATGCCTTGTAAAGTGTTTTTATCCAAGCATACTCATATGCTCTACCCTGATCATTACTCTTTGTACTCACTTTCTTCTCATTAACCTCCTTTGCATCTATAACCTCATTATCTACAGCAACCTCTGCACCATTACCTTCTAGGTATTTCTTTATCGCAACAGCTATTTCATATGCAAGGTTAACTGGAACAGCATTACCAATCATTTTATATGCTGTATTAGTATCCTCATATATAAATTTGAAATCATCCGGAAATCCCTGTACTCTGGCAACCTCTCTAATTGTCATTCGACGATAAAGATGTTCTTTTCCTTCTACAAATCTGCAATCATTCTGTGCCACTTTAACCATTTTAGGTGCCTGTGGATGAAGCTGACATTGTCTTCCTGATGCCTGAACTGTAAATGCCTGTTCATCCCATGCTTTTACCCTGTTACGACTCATAAATATTGGCGAATATGCTCCAGTATAGTATTCATTGTTATTGATTGCTTCTGGATTATGATGATTTTTCTCTCCTGATGGAACCGCTGTATCTTGCAAATCCCATATAATATCACGAAGAGTGATTTTCTTATCATCATCCTTTGTTGAACCTTTAGGAAATCCAAAATCAATGTTCAAATCCTTCCTGAAACCTATATAAAATACTCTCTTTCTTTCTTCTGCGACTCCGTAATCCTTTGCATTTACAAGGGTAAATGACACATCATATCCTGCATCATCAAAAAGATTTAGAATATTCTGCACCGCTTCTGAATGTCTGTTTGCCAACATTCCGCTTACATTTTCTGCCAAAAAGAACTTAGGCTTGAATTCCTTTAGTATTCTAATATAATCAAAGAACAACTGTCCTCTGGCATCCTTAATTCCCTTTAATGAACCTGCTTCAGACCACGACTGACAAGGTGGTCCACCGATAATTCCGTCAACTTCTCCATTTATAAACTGTTCTATATCTTCTTTTGTTACCTGTCTTATATCACCTTCAATCAGATGAGTATTAGGATGATTGGCTATAAATGTCGCCCATATTGTTTTATCAAACTCATTTGCAACAGGAATATTAAACCCAGCTCTTTCAAAGCCTAAATCTAATCCACCACATCCACTAAACAAACTAATTATGTTCATGGGTATCCTCTCCTTCATTGTTTTCCTTAATTATTTTGGCAGCTTCTATTAATGCCGTTCTTCTTATAAACTCACTATATGATGAATATGCTTCTAATCTTGCTGCTTCCTTAAACTTATCTAATTCTTCTTCACTCACTCTTATACTGATTGAAATTGATTTTCTCATCTCATTTGTTCCTCCTGCTTCATAAATTTATGATACTTTCTTCGTATGTCAATGTCAATACTTTGTTGCACGAACAGATGTTTTTATTTTATTCTTTTAGGAACTTTATCAATCATCTTCCCCACACTCTCCAAAAACCTCTCCAACAGATTAACTCCATCAATTACAAACTGCTTCATAAACTCATACGCCTTTTCCAGCAGTTCCTTTAATGTCGTATTTTCTTCTCTAAGCTTCTGGTTCTCATACATCACATCAATAAGTTTCTCCCTGACATCATCAGTTCCACTCTGTCGGAACATATCAAATACACTCTCTGCAATTTTTGTTCTTTCAATCAGTTCACTTTCCTTAGAAGAAAGAAGTTCCAGATTATTCTTTTTATCCGTAATCATATCAGCATATTTTGCATATTCCGTTTCCGCTGCATTAATATTGCTTCTCAGTTTAGTATTTTTCTTCTGCTCTTCATTGTTCTGCTGTTTTATATCAGTAAGCTTCCTACTCTCCTGTGCTACCTTATATTCTGTCACAGACAAGTCATGGTTGTCTCAAAAGTGAGCTGCTGTTATACTTTAATTGGTGTTTTGGTAACAGAAGCCCGCTTTTGTTATCTGCCGTGGCTTTCCCGATTGCCGTCAGGAAAGCCACTATTTCTGCCAGAGGTATTTTGCACCATCCAGCATATCCATAACCGCTTTTATCATAGCAAGATAGTCGTGCTGCAGTTGTCCAATATCTGTATAAGCTTCACCATCAACCGGTGATTCTTTTTCTCTTATCTGTCCTGTTTCTATGATTTCATCATACATTTTGTGAATATCTGCCTGCATCTTCTCAAGCGTCTGCGCAAGCATATATACTGTTTCTTTCTTACCTACAACACATATTCGACCATAGATACAGCATCTTGTAAAAAATGTTTTCTTCATCATTCCACTTGCCTTGATTCTTGCTTCAATTTCACGCCTTTCATAGTCTGATATGCGAAAACTGATTGTCGGATTCTTATGAACTCCACTCACTGAATATCACCTCCATTCCCTAAACCCGGCACAAATTCCTCATTAAGCTTATCAGCCATCTCAATCTGCTCTGTCGGAAACATATGTGCATAATGAAATGTGATCGTCTGACTCTCATGTCCAACCCTGTTTCCAATGGCTACTGCTGAAACCCCCAGGCGGATAAGTAAAGAAATGTGTGAATGCCTGAGATCATGAATTCTTATTCTCTTTACTCCTGCCGCTTTAGCTCCTCTGCTCATTTCGTGATGCAGATAAGATTTTGTAATCTGAAATATTCTGTCATCCCTGCCATATCCATATAGCATTCCGATAAGCTGTCTTAGCTCTTCTACCAGAAAATCAGGAATTACAACATCCCTTCGGCTCTTTTCTGTCTTAGGATCTGTGATAATATCCTCACCATTGATATACTGATAAGATTTTGTGATATGAAGTTTCTTATTCTCAAAATCAATATCTGCCGGTGTCAGGGCAAGCAGTTCACCTTCCCTTATTCCGCACCAGTAAAGAATCTGGAACGCATAATAAGATATTGGCTTGTCTTTTACACATTCTATGAACTTGAGATATTCTTCTTTTGTCCAGAACTCCATCTCATCAGCTTTGCCTTTTCCAATCGTTCCAGCCTTTTTTACAGGATTTTCTCTCAGATTGTAAAAGCGTACCGCATGATTAAATATGGCTGACAGCTCTGACTGCATTGTTTTCAGATAAGTAGGCTTATATGGCTTACCGTCTGCCTGTCTCTTCTTGCTCATCTCATTCTGCCATTTGATAATATCCGCAGGACTGATTTCATTCATCTTCTTGTCCTTGAAATATGGAATCAGCTTCTTCTGAAAAATAACATCCTTTGTACGCCATGTGTTAAGCTTCAGCTTTGGCTTTAAGTCCTCTTCATACAGCTTGTAGAAGTCCTCAAACCTCATATTCAGATTTGTTGCCTGCTGCAGCAGAAACTTCTGCTCATACTCCAATGCCTCCTTTCTTGTCCGAAAGCCACGTTTGAGCTTTCTTTTGTTTTTACCTGTCCAATCGTTGTAGTGGAAGGAGACATACCATGTCCCCCTCTCCTCATCCTTGTATGCTGCCATACAACTGCTCCTTTCCCTTATGCTGTCTTATCACATAAGTCATATACTTTACTGTCAAGATACTTGCGGCTTACTCTGCCGGCTCTGACATAGAAGCCTTTAGCGGAAAGTTCCTTATTAGCTTCTCTTATTACTTTGTATGCATGAGATACCGATACATCAAGCATCTCAGCAACCTCTTTTGCTGTGTAATATAACTTCTCCATGGTGCATTCACCTCCTCTCCCCAGCAATTACCGGTATGTATCAAACACTTATATTGGCAGCTATAACTTCTATATAACTCGTTGCAACTATTGTATTTTCTTGTCTTATATTTTAAAAGGGACAAACCCGACCCTTTTTCTCTGATAAGGGTACAATAGCGGTTTTTTTACAAATATTGCAGCCCCCTGTCTCTTGATTACATCACTCATTCTAATTCAAAGCCTAGATTTGCAGAATATTCTCTCACGGACTTTTTTCGTCAAAACATATTCTCTGGCGGACTTTTTTATCTTTAAGTACAATTGATCCATACTTAAACCAATAAAGATGTCTCTACAAACACTGTCGGCGTCATCAGGTAACATTGTGGCAATACTGGCACATTGTGTGTTAAAAACTTTCTGTGCGATTAATTCTATAACCAACCCACAAATTACGGAAGTGACACCACTGGTGTATTTTCACTAATTTGCACCAGTTTTTGGTGCTTCATATAATTGGGATAATTTTTGAAAATAAAAAGAAATGTGATAATAGAAAATACCTATGACACTTCTGTTTAGTACTCATTAATATCTGTGGTACTATCAAAACAGGTATCATATAGGTATCACAATAAAAGAAAAAGCCCCATAAATGGCTTGTTTTCGCCATTTATGAAGCTCTGTTTACTACTCAAACTCAATCGTTCCCGGTGGCTTACTGGTCAGATCATAGAATACCCTGTTGACCCCGCGCACCTCATTGATAATCCGGCTCATTACCGTCTGCAGCACCTCGAACGAGATCTCCGCCGCCTCCGCGGTCATGAAATCCACCGTATTCACGGCGCGCAGTGCAACTGCATAATCATAGGTTCTCTCATCCCCCATGACTCCGACGCTTCTCATATTGGTGAGCGCCGCAAAATACTGACCGATCGAACGGTCAAGTCCGGCTTTTGCAATCTCCTCGCGGTAGATGGCATCAGCGTCCTGCACAATGCGGACTTTGTCTGCCGTCACCTCGCCGATGATGCGGATGCCGAGTCCCGGTCCCGGGAACGGCTGGCGGAATACCAGATTCTCCGGAATGCCAAGCTCAAGACCTGCCTTACGCACCTCATCCTTGAACAGATTGCGCAGCGGCTCGATGATCTCCTTGAAATCAACATAGTCCGGCAGACCTCCGACATTGTGGTGCGACTTGATAACTGCGGATTCCCCGCCAAGACCGCTCTCCACGACGTCCGGATAGATGGTTCCCTGTGCCAGGAAATCCACTGCACCGATCTTCTTCGCCTCTTCCTCAAAGACACGGATGAACTCCTCGCCGATGATCTTGCGCTTCTGCTCCGGCTCCGTCACGCCTGCCAGCTTCGCATAGTAGCGCTCCTGTGCGTTGACGCGGATAAAATTCAGGTCGAACTGACCGTCCGGGCCAAATACGCTCTCCACCTCATCGCCCTCATTCTTGCGCAGGAGACCGTGATCCACGAACACGCAGGTGAGCTGCTTGCCGATCGCTCTGGATAAAAGTCCTGCTGCGACTGAGGAATCCACACCGCCGGACAGTGCAAGGAGCACCTTGCCGTCACCGATCTTCTCGCGGATCGCCTCGATCGTGTGCTCCACAAAATGATCCATGCGCCAGGTTCCGGCACAACCGCAGACACCGCGCACGAAATTGTGCAACATCCTGGTGCCCTCCTGGGTGTGAAGCACTTCCGGATGGAACTGGATTGCAAAAAGTTTCTTCTCGCGGTTCTCCGCTGCCGCCACCGGACAGTCTGCCGTGTGCGCCGCAATGGAAAATCCCGGAGCAACTTTTGAAATATAATCAAAATGGCTCATCCAGCAGATCGTCTTCTCCGACACATCGCCGAAAAGCGGCGATGTCGTATCGACAAACACCTCTGTCTTGCCATACTCACGCACCGGTGCCTTTTCAACCTTTCCGCCCAGCACATGCATCATAAGCTGCGCACCGTAGCAGAGTCCCAAAACCGGAATTCCAAGTTCAAACAGTTCCTTCGTGTACGTCGGAGAATCCGGCTCGTAGCAGCTGTTCGGACCGCCGGTTAAAATGATACCCTTCGGATTCATCGCCTTGATCTGCTCGATGTCTGTACGGTAGGAATAGATCTCACAGTAAACATTGCACTCTCTGACACGTCTGGCAACCAGCTGGTTGTACTGACCGCCAAAGTCGATGACAATGACTTTTTCCTGTGAAAAATTGTTGTTCATTTCCACACTCTTTTCCTCCTGATGTTTTTCCGCCGCAAAGGGCGGTTTGCTCAATTGCTACTATTATAAGATACGCTCCCGCAATTTACAAGGCGCATTTCTATATTTTCCACCATTTCACAATTCAATAATTTTCAATGTTCCGGTTATACTATGTCCATGAAAAAACATGACCGTCTTCCGGATTTTTCCAAACTCTGCGCACCGGAGCAGACTCCTATATCGTTTTTCCTCTCCCAGCAGATTTATTTCTTCTTTCTCGGCTCGATCGGCGGGTTTCTCTGGGAGGTTGCCATCTTTCTGTATCGGGACAAAACCTTTGCCAACCGCGGCTTCTTCTACGGGCCGTGGCTTCCGGTCTACGGCATCGGCGCAGTGCTTTTCTATCTGCTGCTGGGCTGCCGGCGAAAAAAAATCCACCCGGTCGGCGTCTTTTTCCTCAGTGCCGCCATCGGCACCGGTCTGGAACTCCTGATCGGATGGTTTCTGGATACCTTCTGGGACCTGCGCTACTGGGATTACAGCGGCTATCCTTTACATTTTCATGGCTATATCTGTCTGTACGCGGCGGTCGGTTTCGGCATCGCGGGCGTGCTCTGGATCTGTGTGCTGGAGGCGCCGCTCACCAGACTCTGGAAACGTCTCTCCCCCAAAGTGCGCCTTGGATTAAACACCCTGCTTCTGCTGCTCTTTGCCGCAGACTGCGCGGCTGCGCTCATTTTTCCAAACCGCGGAGCAGGCATTACCTTCCCTTAAGATAGCGCTCCATCTCCGCCCGAAGTTCTGCGAACTGCGCGTTTGTCACAGCGTTGCGGCTCTCAAAATCCAGCAGTTTTTCCAGATAACCCTGCTCTTTTACAATCCGCACACTCTCCGGAAATACCAGTTCAAACACCAGCGAGATATGCCCCACCACATGATCCACCGGCGTGCGCTTGATGCTGCGCAGTGTCGCGTGATGTTCGTAAAAGCTATCCATCACTGCCGGTGTGACGGCTGCGTTGCGCAGTTCCTCCGTCGTGGTATTGTAAATCTCCTCCAGCGGCACATCCACATTGACCCGCAGAATATCGATCTTGTCGGCGTCCCGCAGGATATGGCACAGCTTTTCCGTGCGCGGCGCAAGCCCCTCCGGAATCCGGTAGGCACTGTGCACTCTTATGGCAGTCTCAATCACCTCATCCTCCGCCGCATCGTCCACATACGTGCGGATCAGACCTTCCCCTTCCCGGAGCACTCCGCCAAACAAAATGTCTGCTCCGAGCGCTGCATGATCGATGGAATCCGCATCGCTGAATGTCCCGTATCTCCGGAGCTGCTCAAATCTTCCCACATCGTGCAGCATTCCAAGGAGCCATGCCAGATCAACCTCTGTCTTCTCCATCTGCTCTGCCTTCGCGATCCGCTCGCACAGTTCCGCCACCCGATAAGTGTGGTCAATTTTCAGTTTTATTTTCTCATCGGTCGCATCATAAGCATCCGTATACTCCCGGAATGTTTCTCTGACCCGTTCACGCTCGATTTTCATCTGCGGTATCTCCTTCTGACTTTCTTATACTTTTCCCCTGTCCGGTTGGAAGCCTTTTCATCCGGCTTAGGTGCGGTTCGCCTTTTTCGCAGTCTTCTCCTCGTACATGATGGCATCTGCCTCGCGCACATAGTCGTCCAGATCGCGCCCGGTTGTCATATCCGTGTGGACACATCCCGCACTGACGGTCAGCGGAAACGGCAGTTTCATCTCCGCTGACCGCTCCCGAATCTCCTCCCGGATCTCTCCGATGATCTTCCCGATCTCTGCATCCGCAGTCTGCTCCAGCACAACGAGGAACTCATCCCCGCCGCTTCGGACCGCGACCGCTCCTTCCGGAATATATTTTAAAATCGCCGACGCAATCGTCTTGATCGCCCAGTCCCCATAGATATGCCCGAATTCATCGTTGATGCTTTTGAGCCTGTCCATATCCATAAAAATAATCGAAAGGTTCTCCCCCGTCTGCTTCTTTTTCTCAAACATACGGCACGCCAGCTTCTGGTAACCGAGCCGATTGTACATTCCCGTCATGGCATCCTTCACGTACAGTTCTGACAGCACCTGATTCAGATAGGCAAGGCGCTCCTTCTTATGCAGATTCTCCATCGCAGACGTCAACACGTTGATAATCTGGAACAAATACTGCTTCTCCATCAGATACACAGCATTCCGGATGACAAAATATCCCACCGTGTGTTCCCGGAAATGAAGCGGCAGAAACAGAAAATCTTTTCCGCCCTCCGCGTAATCGAAGGTCGGGAAAATCCCCTCCACGACCGTCTCCTCGCTCTCTTTTACCACGCCGTCCTCATAGGCGAACTCCATCTGCATTTTCTCCGGATAACCGTGCACGCAGAACTCTTCATCCTCAATCAGATGTCTGTCATAATAATCGCTCAATTCCCGGAAATCATTCATGTGCTCATCCATGATCAGATACATCGCGTCACACCGCATGGCCGGAATACATTTCGGAATCCAGCGCGACATCTCCCGCACCGTCTCGCACTGCAGCAATTCATACTCCAGAGAAAGCACCTGCTCCTCAAATTCATCCGTCTCGATTCCGTAGACAATCTGAGCCCTGGAATGTTCTGCCTGATCCACCGCAATGCCGGCGTCACAGCCGCAGCTTTCCCAGAAAATACACTGGTGCCCCGTATAATTAACCCGCGGTACCGTCTCGCCCCTCCACAGCCGCAGAAGAATATCCGCACAACGGTATCCCACCTGCTCGCGGATATGCCCGACCGTTGTGATGTGCGGGGAATAATAGCTCGCTTTGTCAAAATTATCGAATCCGGTCACCAGAAAATCGTCGGGCGTCTTGTAGCCGTGGGCTGCCGCCGTCTCGCACACGCCGACGGCGATGTTATCGTTGGCGCAGATAATGGCGTCCGGAAGTTTCCCGTGCAGCGTGAGCAATTTTTCAAATCCATGCACTCCACACTTGTATTCATAACTCTCGCAGTAGAGATCCCCATCATCCCACAAAATCCCGTGTGTCTCTGAAAAATCGCGCAGCGCAGCCACACGCCGGTTGCTCTCGTAATTATCGTCCGGTCCCATGACATACCAGAAGCGCCTGCAGCCGTGCACCTCATAGAGATGCGCCACCATTTCCTGCATGGCGGAATAGTTGTCTATGCCGACATAATAAAAATCCGCGATCTCATTTGCAATGGAAATCACCGGCTTCCCGGTTGCCTTCGCCGATGAGATCACATACTCCCGCACCTTGGGATAGCGGATATTGTTCAGATCCACAATAATGCCGTCGAAATCGTTTAAGTCCGGCAGCCGATAGATGTTGTACTCTCCGATATTGTAATCCTCATCCCTGCTCCAGTCTCCAGAACTGTTGAAAATATACAGATTCACGTCCTCATTCGTCTCTCTGATACGCTCCAACACTCCGGCGGGCCATGCATATGTGAAGAATCGCTTCCATCCGTCCATGATCAACGCTATCTTCTTCATCTGCGCTTATCCTCCATCTATCCTGCCGTTATCTTCTCCTATTATATAAAAACGTTTTCATGCCGTCAAATGCTTCTGCGTTTTCACACATGCTGATGCAGATACTTCTCCTTTGTCGCCATCCCGCCGCGGATG